>PDWI01000064.1_pt1 | contig 130646 bp, 108 predicted proteins | sample 1430891 | NCBI WGS metagenome assembly PDWI01 (sample SAMN01162508, study PRJNA174530) | Oral metagenome, whole genome shotgun sequencing project. | biome: Marine environment; feature: Marine mammal; material: Swab sample of the gingival sulcus; isolation source: swab sample of gingival sulcus...
TAAATGCTAGATTCTGGTTGAAAATTTGGGGTAAAAGCGTTTTTTCACTATTTATAAGCTAATTAATTACTGTAAATAAGAGCCATCGCAGATGGCTCATTAAATAACCTCGCGGCGTGCTGTATCTTTTAACCCTTTGCAGCGGGTGTTTTGCCTTGTTTTATCGCAGTCGGAGTCTCTGGAAGATGTTGGAGGCAACGTCCCTACCTGAATCAAAAGCGGTCGCCCGAGCTCTTTTCAGTGTGGAGTAAAAAGCATTGAGGCCGTATTCCCGTGTCTCGATCACGTTGAAAAGCGGTGGTTCATTTTGTGGCAGGATGATTGTTATCTTCTTTTTATGGCGGTGTTCATTCCGGCAGAAGGACTATTTTTTTGATCCGGCCCATCAAGCACACCTTGTTGTCCCTGTGCTGAACTTTTCCGGGCTTTTAAGAAGCTGCCTGACGCAGCACAAAAGCGGCCGCAATGCTTTCAAAACAACCTGCAATCAGCAACAATCGCCTCACTGCAGCAGCTCTCTATGCGGCTTGAACGCTTGAAGTCAGAATAATGGAAATTCTAGTCAACTATGTCCTGTCTTTTAGTGTATAATATCGACCGTATTCATGAGTTTGCCAGGTACAGGGTGTAAGGCTCTGAGTACTTGTCGGAATATATTGAATTGAGGAATGAGGTCTCTTGCGGGAACCGGAATCCCGCAGCACACACCAGCTAGAATTTGTACTTTCAGGTCAACAGATCCATTGGTTTAAGAGTTAGAGTTGTGACACATCCATCTCTTATCTTAAGTCATTGAAGTTCGCTATGTTAGGCTTCGTGCCGTGCATTTCATTCGCGGTACGGGCCGCTTAGTCTCTTGGCCGCCTTTCAGAATCACTAAAAAACGGAGGGTTGATACCTTGAAAATCTTATTTGCGGATAAATTTCCAGAACAATATCAAACTGAGCTCACGAAACTGGGTCATGAGATTACTTTCATGCCTGACATGTCAGCGGACGATTTGCCCAATCACATTGTGGACAAAGAGGTGCTTGTGGTTCGCTCTACAAAAGTAACGGCTGCCACCATTGAAGCATCCAATAAATTGGCCTTAATCATTCGCGCCGGAGCGGGATACAACACCATTGACACCCAGGCCGCCGCGAGGAAAGGCGTTTTTGTTTGTAACACACCCGGTCAGAACAGCATTGCCGTAGCTGAAGTCGCCATGGGTCTGCTCATCTCAATTGACCGTCAAATTCCCGATAACGTCATTGAAATGCGGCAAAAGCATTGGGATAAAAAGCGCTTCTCCAAAACCCAGGGTCTGTTTGGCCGGAATATCGGTATTGTGGGTATGGGTCAAATCGGTTTCCAGGTTGCTAAACGCGCCAGTGCCTTCGGCATGAATATTTTTATTGACGAAGAAACAAAGGACTGGACCCTGCCTCAAACCCTGGCCGACTTGGCCGAACTTGGTTATACCGTTGTGAAGGACCACAAAGAGTTGGCCGAAAAGTGCGATGTGCTCACGTTCCACTGCCCGGCAACACCCGAAACAGAAAAAATGGTTAACCGCGAGTTCTTGCAGCATGTGAGGCCCAACACCATTCTTATCAACACATCCAGAGGAACCATCATCGACGATGAAGCGTTGATTGAAGCCATGAACGAGAAAAACATTCACTGTGGACTGGATGTATTTAACGACGAACCCACAAGCGGCAAGGGCACCATCAACACACCGCTATCCCAGCACCCCAATGTCTATGGAACCCATCACATCGGCGCCTCTACCCAGCAAGCCCAGCTGGCTATAGCCTACAAAGTGGTTGAAGCCATTCAGGATTTTGAAAAGGGTAGAATTAACAATTGGGTCAATTCGGAAACGTCACTGCAAGCTCTGCCTGCCATTTCCATTCGACACAGCGATCGCATGGGCATTCTTGTTGAAATCCTGGATGTTATCAGAAAAGAAAAAATCAACATCGAGCAGGTGGAAAACAAGAATTTTTCCGGAAAAGAAGCTGCCTTTACCAACATTTACATCGACAGTCCTATAACCGATAAGGTCATCAAGGCCATCGAAGCCATTCCAAACGTCATTCAGGTCACAGCAGCACACGCCTGACACATAACAAACCAAACAGCACATGCCGCTGGTACTTCCAACACGCGGCATGTGCCTTGATTTTCAAAAATACCAGGAGATAAAAATATGGAACGCGTTTTTAATTTTGGAGCAGGGCCTTGCACCCTTCCATTAGAAGTACTGAAAGAAGCACAATCAGAGTTCACCAATTTCCAGGGCTCTGGAATGTCAATTATTGAATCCAGTCACCGAGGCAAAGAGTACGACACGGTGCACCATGAAGCCCTGACCATGCTTAAAGAACTCTACGGTGCACCCGAGGACATGGAAGTCCTGCTGCTTCAAGGTGGAGCCACCTTACAATTTTCAATGATCCCCATGAACCTGGCCAAAAAGGGCAAGAAAGCAGCTTACCTCGTTACCGGCAGCTGGAGTAAAAAAGCACTCGCCGATGGTAAACTGTATGCCGATGCTTATGCCGCCTGGGACGGTAAAGACGACAACTATTCACACATGCCCAAGTCGAAAGACATCAAACTGCAAGAAAATACCCAGTATCTCTACATCTGTTCCAATGAAACCATTGGCGGTATCCGTTTTCCCAAGTTTCCAGATGTAGACGTTCCCCTTATTGTGGACGTTTCATCCGAATTCTTGAGTCGCCCCATTGAATGGGACAAGTGCGATCTCGTCTACGGCGGCGTGCAGAAGAACCTGGGTCCTTCAGGTGTTACCATTCTGTTTATTCGCAAGCACCTGCTTGAAAACCTGAACACCGGTCTGGGCGCCTACTTAAATTATGCCACCCACGCGAAGGCCAAGTCTCTGTACAACACACCTCCTGTATTTTCCATTTACATGATGAACAAAGTGCTGAAGTGGGTCAAAAAATGCGGTGGTCTCAAGGGTATCGAAAAAATGGCAGAAGAAAAAGCCGGCTTAATTTACGATGCAATGGACCAGAGTAACGGCTATTTCAGGTCTCCGGTTGCCAAAGAGGACCGCTCGCGCATGAATATCGTTTTCAGGCTGCCCACAGAAGAACTGGAAGCCAAGTTTCTGGAAGAATCCAGGAAAAAGGGTCTGGTTGCACTGAAAGGACACCGCTCTGTTGGCGGTCTGCGGGCATCAACCTATAACGCAATGCCGCTGGAAGGTGCCAAAGCACTGGTAGCGTTTATGAAAGACTTTCAAGCTCAAAATCCCGCATCATGATGAAAGGAAGGTATTGAATTATGGTTGCTATTAAACCCTTTAAAGGCTTTACACCCCGGCCCGAAATGGCAGAGCAGGTGGCCTCTCCTCCCTACGATGTTTTAAGTTCCGAAGAAGCCCAGCAAATGGCCAGCGGAAATCCCAATTCGTTCCTGCGGGTCGTCAAATCGGAAATTGACTTCAAAGACGGAGCGAAACCGTCCAAAGAGCAGATATTCCAGCGCGCCCTGGAAAACCTGAACCGCCTGATTGATGAGAACATCCTGGTTCAGGATGACGAACCCTGTTTTTACCTCTACCAGCAAAAAATGGGTGAACACGTGCAGGTCGGCCTGGTATGCGGTTCATCAGTCGATGATTACAATGCCGGGAAAATCAAGAAACACGAGTTTACCCGCACCGACAAGGAAAACGAGCGAACGCGCCATATTGAAGTCATTAACGCCAATACGGGGCCGGTCTTCCTCACCTACGGCCATCGTGACGACATGGATCGCTTTGTTGAACAGATCCTGACGCGTCAACCCTACATCGACCTGGTCGCCAAGGACGGCATCGCCCACACCCTCTGGAAGGTGCATTCAAAAGATGAAATCGCTAAAATTGAGGGCATTTTCAGTGAACTGGATGCCACGTATGTTGCCGACGGCCATCACCGTGCGGCAGCGGCATCCCGTGTGCAGGCTATCAAGCAAAAAGAGAACCCCAATCACACCGGTGACGAAGCCTACAACTACTTTTTAACCGTGGTTTTCCCCGACAATCAAATGTACATCATGGATTACAACCGGGTTTTAAAAGATCTCAACGGCTTGACCGAACAGGAACTCATGACCAAACTCAAAGAAAAGTTTGAGGTTAGCGAGCTCTCGGTCAGTGACCCGCAGGATGCGAAACCGCAATCCAGAAACCACTTCTCCATGTACCTGGACAAGAAATGGTATCGACTTATCATTAAAGAGCATCTCATTCCAAAGGACGATCCCGTCAACTCGCTTGACGCGGCTCTGCTGCAAAATGAGGTTCTTTCGCCTCTTTTCAATATCCAGGATCCGCGAACTGCCACCAATATTGACTTTGTCGGCGGCATTCGAGGTCTGAAAGAGTTGGTGAAACGCTGCGAAAACGGCTATAAAGTCGCTTTTGCGCTCTATCCAACGGGTATCGATCAATTGATGAACGTCGCCGATTCCGGCAACGTCATGCCGCCCAAGTCCACCTGGTTTGAACCCAAACTGCGTTCCGGCATGGTTGTTCGAATGCTCTCTGAATAGCATCTGAAAGAAGTCCGATTCCTAAAACGCCGGTTAAGTGCTTTTTAACCGGCGTTTTTTTTATGTTTGCCATAAGCGCGCCCGGACAAACAAAGGCGCTTTGCCAAAATGCAAGTTCACTGTCTGCTTCTCAAAATGTTTTGCCGCTTGCGGGTTCTACATGTCCATAACGGGGTAAAGTGGGTAATAAAAAAAGTGGTCGGGGAGACAGGATTTGAACCTGCGACACCCTGCTCCCAAAGCAGGTGCGCTACCAGACTGCGCTACTCCCCGCAACCGAGTGAGCATCATACTCTTAAAGTTTGCGGTTGTCAATCCCAGTTTGAGTAACTTTTTTCCTGGAATATCAAAAAAACTAGATTCTACTGGATTCCTTACATCGAGGAAACACTCCAAGTCACCAGTAAGACCATACATCGCTCTTCAGATGAACAACCGCACCCGGGATTGGCTCGCAGCGATGCGGGTTGGGTGCTGCTCCTGCCTGACATTTTCGGTTCTGAGAACCCTTTGTCCAAAAAGTACCCATGCAAAAGTAGATATCTGTGTCGTTCTCGGGCATTCTGGTATATACTTCCCTTTTAAAACTTGCTCGTCAAGATGAAGTAAATTATGCATGGATTGGGTGTATTATGAGTGAAGAAAAGAAATCGTTTGGTCAATTAATTAAATCTTTTAACAGCATGTTCTGGTTAGCGAGTGCCATGGAGCTTTTTGAACGCTGGGCTTGGTACGGGATGTTTGCCGTGCTGGCTCTGTACTTGACCGGTTCCACCGACGAAGGCTGCCTGGGTTTCACCCATACGGAAAAAGGCTATATTATGGGGCCCATTACAGCTATTTTGTATCTCCTGCCCATCCTGACCGGTGTTATTGCCGATAAAATCGGTTACAAGGTATCACTCATCATCGCCTATGTGATTTTAATCGTCGGCTACTACTCCATGGGTACTTTCAGCTCGTTCTGGTCTTTTTATTTCATCTTCCTGCTGGTAGCGGTAGGTGCTGCCATGTTTAAACCGGTTGCATCGGCCACGATTACCAAATCCACCGATAAGGGCAACTCCACCTTGGGCTTTGGTATCTTTTACATGATGGTCAATGTCGGCGGCTTTGTCGGTCCAGCCATGTCATCCTACTTGCGCACCACTTATGGCTGGAAACTGATTTTTATCCAGGCCTCGGTGGTCATTGCCATTAACCTGCTGATCGTTATTTTCTTTTACAAAGAGCCTGAGCGTCAAAAAACCGAAGAAACCCTGGGTGAGGCGATTGTCAATTCGGTCAAGAAAATATTTGAAGCCGTTATGGATGTTCGTTTGACGGTTCTGCTGATCATCATGGTTGGCTTCTGGACCATGTTCAACCAGCTTTTTTACACCTTGCCAACCTTCATTGAGGACTGGGTTGATACCAAACTGCTGCACGATCAAATTGCTTCTTTCTGGCCCTGGCTGGCAAAAGTCATGAGTGGCGGCGGAGATTCCGTCAACCCCGAATGGCTCATCAATATCGATGCCGGTTCCATTGTTGTGCTTCAGGCCTTTGTGTCTTTCTTCGTTTTAAAAATGAGACATGTATCCGCCATGATTCGCGGCTTCATTATTGCGGCCATTGGCATCGGCATTACGTTTTACACCAGTAACGGCCTGTTCACCATCGTCGGGATCATTATCTTCTCCGTAGGTGAAATGGCGACCAATCCCACTTTCTCTTCCTTCATCGCTATCATTTCGCCAAAAGGTAAGGAAGCTCTTTATCAGGGCGCCTACTTCCTGCCCGTCTTTGCCGGCAATCTGCTGACGACGTTTGTCTCCGGCAATCTCTACCAGGCATGGTCGGATAAATTGTCGCTGCTGCAGATTGAAATGGGTAAGCGGGGCATTGACATGCCCGAGGTCGGAGCCGAATTCTCCAAGAACGATTACTTCAAGCTGGCTGCGGAAAAACTCGGCATGACCTACAATGAAATGACAGAGATGGTTTGGACGGCCTATAATCCCAATAAAATTTGGTATGTGATTGTGGGAATTGGCGTGTTTACCATTCTGGCACTCTCCATTTACGACTACAAAGTGGTACGTCCTCGTGAGAAGAGAGCCCAGGAATAGTATCGCTACAGGGAGCAGCCTGATCTGATAATCGTCTTATGTCGGGTTTACATAACCTCGCAACTTGCGGTTTTTGAACTGGCGGCACGGAGATTTTACTGTCCATTGAGCCCAAAAAGGCAAAAGGATCATGGTGACTTGGCTGTGTCGCCGCTGTGTTTGTGAGTTCCAATTACACTGTTGGAGAAGGTTTGCCTGTATTCATTACTCAATAAAGCTATTTAAATTAGCTCTTCGGGTGTTCTATTCATATCAAACGGCTTTTTTCGGGTTGAGCTGTTTTAGAAAATACTTTTTTCTGCTTCCCGCTTAACTCTTTTCTCGATCGGCCGATAAACTTCATAGCTGATGGATAGGTCGTATTATGAACAATAGAGAAAAGCTCAATAAAGAAGATTTCAAGGCACTCAGGGAATTCATCTACAAGCAGAGCGGTATGTTCTTTTCCGATGCCAAACTCTACTTTATCGAGAATCGCGTGTCAAAGCGTCTGGAAGCGTTAAACTGTCCCAGCTATAAATTGTATGTACGCCACATTCAGAACCCCGCCAACAAGAAAGAGCTCCTCACCTTGCTGGACCGGGTGACAACCAATGAAACCAGTTTTTATCGAAATCCACCCCAAATTGATGCTTTCAAGAATACCATTTTGCCCAAACTAGTAACGGCTGCCAAAGCAGCCGGTCGCTCGCAGCTCAAAATTTGGTCCTCTGCATGTTCAAGCGGAGAGGAACCGCTTACCCTTGCAATGGTAATTAAAGAGAAGCAGCATCTTTTGCGTGGACTTAACGTACGGATTTATGCTTCGGATATCTCCAGTGATATCCTGGAGAAAGCCAAAAAGGGTATCTACTCCGAATACAGCATGAGAAACCTGCCCGAGTTGTACAAAAAAAAATGGTTCAAGATGAGGGGCGGTTCCTATGAAATTGAGCGAGAGCTGAAATCCATGATTCACTATGAGAGATTCAACCTCGTTGACTATCCGGGTTACTACAAATACAAAGGAATGGACGCCATCTTTTGCAGAAACGTTTTGATCTATTTCGATTTGGCGGTCAAGCGTTCAATCATTGAAAGTTTTCACAAGTCCATCAATAAAAACGGGTACCTCATTATTGGGCACGCGGAAAGCCTGCATAACATAAGTAAAGATTTCAAAATAGAACATTTTTCAAGGGCCATTGGCTACCTGAAAGCATAGGAGATGGGATGAGAGTTTCCATACGTGAGATAACAGCAAAAACAGGAGATTTACCTTCAATGCCCGAGCTGGCCATAAAGGTCATGCGGATGCTCGAGGATCCAAACACCAACGCAAAGAATTTACAGGATACCATCAGTAATGATCAGAGCATGACTCTGCAAATTCTTAAAATAGCCAATTCCGCACTCTATGGCTTGAAGCGGGAAGTGCGCACTTTGAGCCACGCGATCATGCTCCTGGGGTTTAACAGTATTCGATCCATTGTTTTGGCCTCCGCTGCAAAAAACATGTACTCCTCAAAGACCATGGGCTTAAAAGAGCGTTTGTTGTGGGAGAAATCCATTGGGTGCGCCATGATCTCACGTATCCTCGGAAGTAAATTTAGTGATATCAATAAAGAAGAATGCTTTATCTGCGGTTTGATGCACAACATGGGACAAACCGTTTTAAATCAGAAATTCCCAGCTGAATACGACCAAATTATTCAGGAATCGTACATGGAGGGCATCCCCGTTGAAGCCCTTGAAAAGAGAGCCTTCGGGTTCTCACACAATGAACTGGGTGGAGCGATTACAGAAAAGTGGAATTTAAGTGAAAATATCTCTCAGGTCATCTTGTTCTACCTGGCACCTGCAATGGCGCCGCAACCTCACAGGCGCCTGGCATCTGTTGTCAATGTAGCTCACTCCTTTTGTGCAGACCTGGGTGTTGGAGTCAAGGAGCCTGTGCCTGTATCCTTTGATTTTCTCAGGAGTTCAAGAGACATCCTCGACTGTCCAGTGGAATTACTCGAAGAGTGGAAGGAAGAGCTGGCAGGCTTGCTGGAAGAAAATGCCGGAGTGTTCACTGAGTTATAGAATCTGGAGGTACAGTGCGGTCCATCGAAGACACGATTCAGAAAATAAAATCATTGCCCGTTTTACCGGACATGGCGCATAAAATACTTCAGATTGCTGATGATCCGAATGTATCGATTGTGCGTTTGGCAGAGGAGATCCAGAAAGATGCTGCCATTACAGTCCGTGTGCTCGAAGTAGTCAACTCCAGTTTCTACGCGTTAAGACAGGAGGTAACTTCTGTCCAACAGGCTATTACCCTGCTGGGAGTTCAACACGTTCGCAATTTGGTCATGACGCTCATTGTCATAAACCGCTTTCGGGACACGCCTGATGCCCTTTTGCGTTTATCTGATTTCTGGAATCACTCACTGGGTGTGGCTTTGATCAGTCAGGTGTTTGCAAAAAAAATGGGGTATAAAAAACACGCCGAACTTTACTTGGCGGGCTTACTTCACGATATTGGTAAACTTGTTCTGCAGGCCTATTATCCCGAAGACCTTCAGCATGTGAAACAGTATCTGGACGAGCATGGGGGCAGCATGTACGACGCGGAAAAAGCCGTGCTTGGCTTCTCTCACGCTGATTTGGGTGCGGGGATGGCGCAGAAGTGGAAATTACCTCAAATTCTTCAAATGGGAATTCAGTATCATCACGATTGCGTAGAAAGCCCTGACGTTCTTTTTTCAGCCCTTCTACAAGCTTCAAATCAATTGACCCAGTCCCGTCTCTACGCTGTCTGCGGAGACCAGAACATCGATGTGGTGTTTGCAGATGAACCCTGCTGGAAGATTATTTTTAATACTTATAAATCCAGCATGGATATGGAGCGGTTCCTGTTGGAAATGGACGATGAAATAGAGAAAGCAAAAGAGCTGGTTCAAAGTGCCAGGAGCTGAAGGTATGCTGCCGGTTGTTATTTCACTGTTCATCTCTGTGCTTGCTTTATTATTTGTGTTTTTGTTTCGATTGGACTCGCACAGGAAAGTGGAAGCCCTCAAAAATCGTATAGATGAACTTCAAACGTGTAAACAGCAGATTAAACAGCTTGCTGAGGAAATGACTGTCAGTCACAGAAAGTCTGCCGAACAACACAGCGGTGCCCTTAAGGATGCTCAAGAACTGGATAGAAAAATCGAACAGCTGCGTAAGCTTGTGGAGAACCTGGTCGGAAAAGGAGCAGAGCCCTTCCCTGAAACGTCGAAAGTACAGCAAAAACTTCTTGAGCAATTGTGCTCCGGTCAGCCTGTTGCCGAGATAGCCCAAGATGCCGGAGTTCCAGTTGGTGAAGTGGAACTCTTGAACAATTTGAGAAATTACAAGAAGGAACCATGAGTAAGCACGAAAGCATCAAACGTTCAATTTCTCCCTTCTATTTTTCACAGAAGCTACTCTCAACTCCGCCAAAACGGAACTTTACCAAGAACACCGGCTCTACTTTTGCAAAAAACCTGAAGAATTTCTTATATCGCTGGAAGAACAAACAGGAACGAAATGCCGAGGCGTTTTACAACAAAGGGTTCAAGGCACATGTCATTGGTAAAATCGATACAGCCATGACCTATTATAAACAGTGTCTTGAGATCGATCCCCATCATTTCGCGGCCCTTAACAACATGGCGGGGGCTTGTGCTCACACGAAAAACTTTGATAAAGCACGCGATTATCTGGAACAGGCTCTCTTTGGAACCAGAGGTATATCCATGGTCTACTATAATCTCGGGCTCCTCCTGAGAGCCATGGATCAGGAGGATGGCGCCATCGAGGCTTTTCAGCAGGCAATCGAGCTGAAGCCAAATCATTTTTGGGCCATCTTGAACCTGGCTGAAATACTGGTTGACCGGGTTCAATTCAAGGATGCTATTGATTGCTATCTGAGGGCGCAGCCCATCGCACCCGACCCTGTTACAGTCAAGCTTCGACTGGCTGAGCTTTACTACCTGGAGAACGATTTTGCAAAGGCTGAATTGATGTTTCGCGAGCTTCTGGAACAGCGCGAGACGCCCGAAGCATTGTACAATTTGTCCTGGTTGCTGATCATACAAGAGAAAGCGATAACCGAAGCCATCGCACTCCTTCATAAATCAAGGCTCAAAAAGACTCCGTATCATGAAGCGCTCTTTAATTTGGCGGTAGCAGAGTCCATGAATGGCCAATTTACAGACTCTCTCAATCATATGATGAGCTATACCAATCAAACAACGCCCATGGACCTTCGTCAACTCGTCAAAAACTACCGCGTGCTTGTGATGGTCAACGTGAATAATACAGCCGCGTCCATGGAAATCGCGATTAGTCTTTTCAAGGACGGCTATGACGATGAAGCCATTAGGGAACTTCGGCTCCTGTTGCGAAGAAAGCCAAATGATCTTGAAACCATGAAATTGTTGAGCCGCTTTGAATATGAGACAGGTCAAAAAGACCTCGCACTTCGGACTTGCAGAGAAATATTGAAACTGGTACCAGACAGGGACTGTCTGGATGTTTACCTGCTCATGTCGAAAATATACGGTAGCCAGGGTGACTATGCCACAGCCATGTCGTATATCAAAAAGGCCATTGATATCAATCCCGCTCTGCCTGATTTGAATTATCAATACGCAACCTTTCTCGCTCAGCAGGGAGACTTCAGCCAAGCTCTTAAATATTACAAAAAAATCGCTGCCACTGCACCGGGATACCCAAGGATTCAGAGCAGAATACGAATGGTTGAAGAGGAACTCAGGGAGAAAAAAAACCATAAACACCCGTCGTGACCTTTTTCCGGCACGCAACGATCTCTTGCGCTGGAGTCCCTGCAACTCCTTTTGATGCAGGCGCCGCCAACTCGGGCCGGGAACGCCAGACAAGAAACCTCCATGCAAACGAGCAATCCCTGGAGACAAGGGCTACTCATTCTGTCTTTGAACAATTGACAGAGTCGTTGTAAAATAAACTTGACAATATCTCACTCATGTATTATCTTGTCAGCAGTGAAATGGGCGTTGCCCGAATAAATAGGAGGTTCCGATGGGAAAAATTATTGGAATTGATCTGGGAACAACCAACTCGGTTGTTTCTGTTATGGATGGGAAAGATCCCGTGATTGTAGCGAATGCAGAGGGTACGCGTACCACTCCTTCTGTGGTGGGTTTTTCAAAAACAGGCGAGCGTCTGGTTGGCCAGGTTGCCAAACGGCAGGCTATTACCAATGCGGGAAATACGGTTTTCTCCGTTAAGCGATTCATGGGCAAGAAGTTTTCAGAAGTTACTGAAGAGTCGCGTGAAGTTCCCTATGAAACATTTGCAGGACCCAATGGCGACGTCAGGATACGCGTTGAGGGCAAAGAGCTTTCACCACCTGAAGTATCCGCGATGATTCTTCAGAAGCTGAAAGAAGCAGCAGAGGATTACACGGGTGAAACCATCAAGGAAGCGGTTATTACGGTACCTGCTTATTTCAACGATGCAGAAAGACAGGCAACCAAAGATGCCGGCAAGATCGCCGGTCTCGATGTGAAGCGTATTATCAACGAACCAACGGCTGCCGCACTGGCTTACGGCCTGGACAAGCAGGATGATGAGATTATTGCCGTTTTCGATTTCGGCGGTGGCACCTTTGATGTATCCATTCTCGAGGTAGGAGAAGGTGTTGTTGAAGTTAAGGCCACCAACGGCGATGTTCACTTAGGTGGTGACAACATCGATGCCACGGTGATCAAGTGGATTTTGAGTGAATTCAAGAAAAATGAAGGTGTGGACCTCAGTCAGGACAAAATGGCCATGCAGAGGTTGAAGGAAGCGGCAGAGAAGGCGAAAATCGAGCTTTCCAGCACGCAGTCAACCAATATCAACCTGCCTTTCATTACGGCGGATGCCTCTGGACCCAAGCACCTGGATTTAAATCTGACACGCTCCAAGTTTGAAGAGCTGATTGACGATCTGATTCAGCGTTTGTTCACGCCTTGTGAAAAGGCCTTGAAGGATTCCAACCTGAAGAAATCCGAAATTAAAGAAGTGGTGCTTGTGGGCGGCTCTACGCGTATTCCCAAAGTTCAGCAAATGGTGAAAGAGTTTTTCGGCATTGAACCCAACAAGGGTGTCAACCCGGATGAAGTCGTCGCCATTGGCGCAGCCGTTCAGGGTGGCGTTCTTTCCGGCGATGTTAAAGACGTGCTCTTGCTGGATGTCACGCCTCTGAGCCTTGGCATTGAAACGCTTGGCGGCGTTCAGACGGTTTTAATCGAGCGAAACACCACCATTCCCACTAAAAAGTCGGAGGTCTTTTCCACAGCGGAAGACAATCAGACTCAAGTGGAAATTCGCGTGTTCCAGGGTGAAAGGCCCATGGCAAGGGACAACAAGCTGTTGGGTCAGTTCTCACTGGTTGGTATTCCCGCAGCACCGCGTGGCATTCCCAAGATTGAAGTGACCTTTGATATCGATGCCAACGGCATCCTGAATATTTCCGCCAAAGACATGGGTACCGGCAAACAGCAGAGTATTCGCATTACCTCCTCCAGCGGTCTCAGCGATGAAGAGATCAAGAAGATGGTCGATGATGCGGAATCCAACTCAGAAAAAGACAAGGCCCAGAGGGAATTGGTAGAAGAACGCAATAAGCTGGACTCCATGATCTGGCAGACAGAGAAGAGTCTGAAAGACAACAAAGACAAACTGCCAGAAGCCGATGTGACGAGTTTGCAGTCCGCCATCGAGGATGCCAAACAAAAAGTGAAAAGTGAAAATACGGACGAAATTAAAGCTGCTTTTGAACAACTCATGCAGGCATCTCATAAGTTGGCAGAAGTTATCTACAAGGACCAGCAGGCTCAGGCTGGTGAAGCACCTAACGCCAATCCCAACCCCGAGCCTCCCAAAGACGACGATGACGGTGTGATCGACGCTGAAGTGGTCGACTGAGACGCTTCAAACTAAAACCAATTCATCCGGTAAGGGGAGGCGCTGCTTCCCCTTATTTGTCTGTACCGCCAAGACAAAGGCTTGAATAGCTTCAAGTCCTAAAAAGGCCCTTGTCACGGGCGGTCTAAACCCGTTCAAACTGAACGCGGCTCTTCAGTTTGAACCGAATACATACTTGGACAACGCATTTATCTTTATGTAAAATGTAGTGGTTTGGCATCTCATCCTGGAGCGTATTTCTTTCTTGAACCGGTCCTGCAAGTTGAAACCAGAGCGAGCTTGATTGAAAAAATCGCAATAACGAAATCAAACGAAACGAAAAAAATCGGCATGTAATTATGACCAATGGAGCTTTCATCAATGGCTGAAGATTATTATAAAGAACTGGGAGTTGGCCGCAGTGCCACCGATGCAGAAATAAAAAAGGCCTATCGCCGTCTGGCCCGCAAATTTCACCCTGACATCAATCCCGGTAACAAGAGAGCGGAAGCAAAATTCAAGAAAGTCTCACAGGCTTACGAGGTCTTGTCTGATAAAGACAAGCGCAAGAATTACGATATGTACGGCACCGCCACACCGCCGCACATGGGTGGTTCCGGCATGGGCGGTCAGGATTTTGGCGGCTTTGATTTCAGAGGGTTTGATTTCTCAGGCGGCGGTCGAGGCGGCAACACGGACTTTGGCGATATCTTTTCCGAAATGTTCAACTTTACTAAAAAAGACACCACCCGCTCGTCAACACCGCGAAAGGGAAGGGATATCCAGCACCAAATTACGCTGAGTTTTTTTGAAGCCATTCGGGGACTGACTATTCCCATTCAGGTCGATCGAACGCGCGCCTGTTCACAGTGCAAGGGTCAGCAGCAAATAAAAACAGGTAACAATACAACCTGTACCCACTGTCAGGGTACGGGGAAAATGAAGTTGCAGACTGGCAGCATGGCTTTTGAAACGCCTTGCCGTTACTGTCAAGGTACGGGGGGCTTTGACTCCAAACCGTGCCCAAGCTGTCACGGTGCCGGCGTTGTTCCTCACTCTGAAACGGTTCGCGTTCATATTCCCGCAGGCGTGAACAACGGGTCAAGAGTCCGGGTTCCCAAAAAAGGGGAAGCGGGCATTCTAGGTGGTAGCGAAGGGGATTTGTACATCATTACCAAGGTGGAGGAGCATGAATTTTTTGAGCGAAAAGGCGTCAACCTTTATTGCAGTATCCCGCTGACTTTCTCCGAAGCGGCTCTCGGCGCCAAAATAGAGGTTCCCACCATCGACGGAACTTCCACCATTCGAATTCCTCCTGGCACGCAGGGTGGACAGAAGTTCCGAATCCGCGGAAAAGGCGTTCCATCCCTGAGAGGCGGAAAATCGGGAGATCAATTTGTGGAAGTGTCTATCTTCGTACCGCGCCTGCGCGATGAGCGATCCAAAGAAATACTGCGGGAGTTCTCCACCTTAAATACGGAAAATCCGAGGGATAAGATTCACATTGGAAGAAGCTAACCATGGAAAAAAAGAAAAAACCGGAAAAACCCAAGGTGCGGCTTGGCTGGGGTAATGTAAAACCCGTCACCCGGGTCATTCCCGACAAGAAGAAACCCAAACCGGCGCGCAAAGAAAAACACAAGGGCAAGATCGAAGAGTCTTAGGGAAAACGACCAAATTTAGTTCATTTCATGCTTGTCAGCGCACTCTCATAAAGATATTCCATGCTTTTCTCTTGACCGATCAACTCCCGAAATCTCAATCTCAGTTGAACAAGAGTGATATCGATATTTTCTCTTTTATGGGATTCTGGATTCAAATAATAGTTCAGTATTTTCACCATAGTCTCATCAATTATTAATTTCTGCAGCAAATAAGCATCCGTTAACTTTTGGGTGGTTTCAAAATCAAATTCAGCAATGATACCTGTTGATTTAGCCGTTTCCCAAGCGGTACTCGTCATCATATTATCAGCCAAACTCCTGCCATTTGTCAGAAGTGAAAAGTCCAAATAATGATCCTTGATAAGCCTGGATTTAAGACCGTCGTTTTTACCTTCAATTAAGCTCGTCAACACCTTTTCCACTTCTGCATGCTTGCTTCTCCATGCCTGAAGTATGTCAGAATTCCTCTGTAATTCTTTTTGAATGCTTTCAAGGGCTATGCTTTTCTTTTTTTGAGTCTGATAGTTTTCAGCCATTTTATTGATGGCCAGGGCAAAAAGCACACTGAACACAATCAACAATGCGTCTACGATATACTCTTGTACAGTCTTTTTTTTCACCTGGGTCATCGTACATCTCAAGTCAAATTGATGAGCAACAGCCAAAAAATCTTTCAAAAAACAGCTAGAAAGCAGTGACCGGGAAAGCTCAAGTAGGGTATACTCATGCCATAAAAGCGGACCGCTTAGTCCGGGACTATCCTGGTTTTATGAGATCAGTCTTAGCAGTCCGCGGCTTTTAGTAAAAAAATCGAATGAGTTAGAAAGGTCACAGTTAAGGAGTTCAAAATGAAAGCTCTGGTTAAAGAAAAAAGGGAAGAAGGCATCTGGATGCAAGATGTTCCCATGCCGGAAATGGGGCACAACGATCTCCTGATTCGGATTGTAAAAACAGCCATATGCGGCACCGACATTCACATCTACAACTGGGACGAGTGGTCACAGAAAACCATACCTGTACCCATGGTGACAGGCCACGAATTTGCGGGCATTGTCGAAGATATGGGGCAAGAGGTGAAGGGTTTTAAAGTAGGCGACCGCGTTTCAGGAGAAGGGCATATTACATGCGGTCATTGCAGGAACTGCCGTGGCGGCCGCCGGCATCTCTGCAGAAACACAGAAGGCGTAGGAGTTACCAGACAGGGGTGTTTTGCCGAGTACCTGGTCATTCCCGCTTACAACGCGTTTCACCTCTCCGACAAAATCACTGATGATCAAGCCGCTATTTTCGACCCGTTTGGGAATGCTGTTCACACCGCGCTCTCATTTGACCTGATTGGGGAAGACATTCTCATTACAGGCGCCGGCCCCATTGGAGTTATGGCGGGAGCCATTGCCCACCATGCGGGAGCACGCCACGTGGTCATCACCGATGTCAATCCCTATCGCCTGGAACTGGCCAAGAAGATGGGTATTGAAACAACGGTTGATGTAACCAAAGAAAAATTACCCGATATCATGGATCAGCTCGGCATGACCGAAGGTTTCGACATAGGTATGGAAATGTCTGGAAACCCGCATGCCTTCAACGATATGCTGGAAACCATGAACAACGGCGGAAAGGTTTCCCTGCTTGGAATTCCACCGGCAAATACCATCATCGATTGGAACCTGGTCATTTTCAAGGGCCTCATTATCAAAGGCATTTACGGACGTGAAATGTTTGAAACCTGGTATAAAATGAAATCCCTGCTGGAGAGCGGGCTCAATATCAACCCCATGATTACACATCATTTTCCCATTGATGATTTCCAGAAGGGCTTTGATGTCATGAGATCTGGAAATTCAGGAAAAGTCATCCTGGATTGGACTTAACCGCTTCCACCCTTATTCTTACAATCGCATTAAAATCCATTTAATATGGATTGAAGTCAATCAGAGGCAGGCCTGAGCGCCTGCCCTTTTTCGTGTGTCACACACCATTTCTATTTTCAATGCTTGTCATACAGTTCACCAAAAAAAAGAAAAAAACCGAATCCAGTAACCAGCTTATTATGAATCGACAAGCGACCTTGTTACATTATTTTTACGTTTAAGGCCAGAGAAATCCGCTCGTTGTTTCGAATGCCTCAATTCCAAACAAGCTGTTTGTGTTTACGCCATTTCACCAGTGTTTATCGGACTAATCACTCAAGTTTTGGTGTCCTTTAATTTTCATTTTTTTTGTTTTTATATGTGAATTCAGCTATCGATTGTGCTATAGAATAAAGGGAAGACTATTTCAAAGCTAACGTGTTTTTGACTGTTTCTTTACAAAACACAAACACAGAGCACAAATACAGGAGCGTAATGATGTACCAAGAAAATCACAGTAAGAGTATTGAAAACCCAGAAAGATTCTGGAAAGAACAGGCAAAAAACATCAGTTGGTTCAAGGAACCGGTGCAAATTCTCACACAAGATGAGGATGATTTGTACCGCTGGTTCAAGGGCGGCAAACTAAACATCTCCTATCTGGCACTGGACTATCATGTGGAACAGGGTCGGGGCGAACAACCCGCTTTAATCTACGATTCCCCTGTTACCAGTCGCAAGAAAACCTATTCCTTTCGCGAGTTGAGAGACGAAGTGGCCCAGTTTGCGGGAGCGTTGAAAGGCCTGGGTGTTGAAAAAGGCGATACCGTTATTATTTACATGCCCATGATACCCAGAGCTGTTGTTGCCATGCTGGCCTGTGCACGCCTTGGCGCCATTCACTCAGTCGTATTCGGCGGGTTTGCCCCCCACGAACTAGCCGTTCGAATCAATGACGCCAAGCCCAAGGTCATTCTCTCTGCAAGCGGTGGTATGGAAATTCAAAAACTGGTTACCTATAAGCCATTCATCGATCAAGCTATTGAAGAAGCGGAACATAAACCCGAAAAGGTCGTTGTTTTTCAACGCGAGTTCTACAGGGCGGAACTGAAATCCGAGCGAGATGTAGACTGGGAGGAACTCGCCTCTCAAGCCCAACCTGCCTCGTGGGTTGAAGTCGAGGCCACCGACCCACTTTATATCCTGTACACTTCGGGAACAACAGGCAAGCCCAAAGGCGTTATTCGAGATTGCGGCGGTTACGCCGTTGCCTTAAAGTACAGCATGGCCAAGGTCTACAATGTCCAACCGGGCGATGTATACTGGGCTGCCTCAGACATTGGATGGGTTGTAGGTCACTCTTACATCGTCTACGGCCCGCTTATTCATGGCTGTACAACCATAGTGTATGAGGGAAAACCCATCCGAACTCCTGACCCTGGAGCCTTCTGGCGGGTTATCGATGAGCACAAGGTCAAAGTGCTGTTTACTGCGCCGACAGCCATACGTGCCATAAAAAAAGAAGACCCCAACGGTGAATACCGGCAAAAGTACGCCATGAAGGATTTTAAATACCTGTTCCTGGCCGGAGAACGCTGCGATGTAGCCACCTTTTCCTGGGCCAAGGAGTTACTGGGAGTTCCGGTTCTCGATCATTTTTGGCAAACCGAATCCGGCTGGCCCATGCTGGCCAATATGGCCGGCTATGGGCCAATGGAGCTCAAACCGGGGTCAGCAGGCAAGCCTGTTCCCGGATATTCAATTCACGTAGTCGACTCAGAAGGCAATAAATTGGGTCCCAACAAAGAGGGAAACGTTGTTGTGCAACTTCCCCTCCCTCCAGGCTGTCTTCCCAATTTATGGAACAACACGCCGCGGTTCAAAGCGGGGTACTTGAAAGCTTTCCCGGGCTACTATACCTCCGGCGATGGCGGCTATGTGGACGAAGATGGTTACGTTTTCATCACAGGCCGCACTGACGACATTATCAATGTGGCGGGACATAGAATGTCAACAGCTGAAATGGAAGAAGTGGTTGCTTCCCATCCCACCGTGGCTGAATGCGCTGTGGTCGGCTTCGCTGACGAGTTAAAGGGGCAGGTTCCTGTGGGCTTTGTCGTTTTAAAGACCAATGTCAGCATAGCAGAGGAAGCGATTGAAAGGGCTCTCATGCAAATGGTCCGGGAAAAAGTAGGTGCCATTGCAAACTTTAAAAAAGTATCTTTCATCCAAAAACTACCCAAAACCCGATCCGGAAAAATACTCAGAAGAAGCATCCGCTTCATCGCTGATGGCAAGCCCTTTCCAATTCCCTCAACTATTGAGGATCCCGAAGCGCTGGATGTGCTTAAACACATTATCAACAGCTTCAACTACAACAACATTGAAGTTCAGCTCAAGGGTAACACCTTAATCGTTTCCATTAACAGAAGCCAATACTCCAACGCAATCAACCTCGCCATGTTGAAAGACTTGAAAAAGCTGCTCACTTACATCAACACGCATCATGACGTTCGCTCTGTGATTCTCACCAGCCTGGACTCCAAATACTTCTCGTCAGGCCTGGACTTCAACGAGTTGAGCAACCTTGGTCCCGATGGGTTGTTCAAATTCTCTCGTGACGCGCAAGAAACACTCAAATTGATCCGCAATTGCAATAAACCCATTATTGCCGCAATTAATGGCGAAGTACACGGTTCAGCCCTGGAACTGGTTCTTGCCTGCCATTATCGCATTGCCAGCAACGATATTCCATTTGCCTTCCCCGGTGCCAACCTCGGTTTATCTCCGGGTCTTGGAGCCTCGCAAAGGCTTCCCATCATGGTTGGCAGGGCAAAAGCCATGGAGCTTCTCCTGCTGGGAGGGGAGTTCTCCGCCAAAGAAGCCCAAGCCATGGGGTTAATTAACCAGGTCGTGCCGAAAGGTCAGGTACAAAGTGCGGCTGAATCATTCCTGGATCGAGTCAATCAGAACTCCATGGAGTTCAACTCCTCCATCATCCAATGCCTGAATGCCGGCTTTGATACCGCTCGCGATGGGTATCTGGAGGAAAGTCAGGCGTTTCAAACAACTTTCAGCTCATCTTTTTTCAAAAAACGCCTTAAAGAGCTCAACTTGTTGAAACAACCGTAAAAGACGAAAGCTGTTCTCATACTCAGGCAGCCTGGATGTGTCATTTTAACCGATGATTTGATCCATTCAGGCTGCTATCACTAAAAAACCACCTGAAAACTTGACTTTTCTTTCTTTTAAACCGATACAAGCTTTGAAAGTTGTATTGGAGTTCACTTGATCTGATCAACTGTTTTTTGAACCAATGTCCCTTGCCATTGTTCAAAACACATTGGTTCAAATGAGTTGAATAAAGCAAAGACGAAGCTGAAGATCAGGAGTTAAAGTCTGTTTCAACTCCTGTAATCAGGATGAATGAACTCTGTTCACTTTACTAATTTTGATGAAAGAAGAGGGAACATGAAACATATTCGATTCAACGACATCCTACTTGCACTAATCATTGGATGTTCTATTTCCATTTCAGCTAGTGGAGAAAAGGACAAAACGAGCCAATTAAAATCTGAAAACAGTCAAACAACGGTTTCCTACGGAGGCTACATTAAGGTTGACTTCATGTTGAGTGACTATTCTGATGGTTCCCTTTCTGCAGGAAGTGCAGGGCGGGATTTTTACATTCCAAGCACCATTCCAGTAGGCGGGGAAGGCGGCGATGCCGAATTTGACGCACACGCGAAAGAGTCTCGCTTCTTTCTTAAAACAAAAACCAAATTGGGAAATGGTGATACCGTCTCCACTTACATCGAGATGGACTTTCTCGTTTCACCTGGCGGTAACGAACGAATGACAAACTCCTATAACCCGCGCGTCAGACACGCCTTTATTAAGTGGAGATCTCTCCTGGCAGGTCAAACCTGGACCACTTTTTTCAATCCATACACTGTGGCTGACTGTCTTGACTTTATAGGTCCGGCGGAAAGTCCCACTCTTGCAAGACAGACCATGATTCGCTATGCAAAGAGGGGTTGGATGTTCGCTCTCGAAAATCCGGAAACCACACTCACGCCTTACGGTGGTGGAGGTAGAATCGTCACTGATGACGGGCCGTTTCCAGACTTCATCCTGAGAAAAGACATTAAAACCAAGCGCTCTGTTGTAACAATTGCCGGCTTGGCCCGACAACTGAAATACGACGACGGTAACATGATCGATGACAGCACGTGCTCTTATGGTCTCTCTCTAAGTGGAAAAGTAATGTTCGGGAAAGACGACTTGAGATTCAGCTTGAGTTCGGGTTCAGGTTTGGGCCGCTACTTGGGCCTCAATCTGTCTAATGGAGCTGTTATTTCAGCAGACAACAAACTGGAAGCCATCGACTTGACAGGCGCTTTTATTTCCTATAGACACTTCTGGAACAGCCAATGGTACTCCAGCTTGACCTATAGTTTGACCACCGTTGACAATGACACGGATCTCACGGGTCTTGGTGTTACAAGTGAGTCATCAAGCATTCACATTAACCTTCTTTATACTCCGGTTCCCAAGCTACTTGTTGGAGCAGAATTCTTTACAGCGACAAGAAAAGCAGAAAGTGGTGACGATGGTGACCTGAACCGTCTTCAGTTCTCCATGAAGTACGTTTTTTAAACCCATTCCCTGGCAGCATTTTATCAAAACAACAGGGTGTCTGCCTCCGGTATCCTGTTTTAAAACAGCCATCTTTCAACTCCCAAGGGAGGAGTTCAAGAACTGTTTTCGGGTATTTGAATGATTACGAGTGTTAGGTCGTCACTTTGCTCACCAGATTGAATGAACCTGTTGACATCGTTCAAAATAGCCTCTTTTAATTGCGTGGCCGGGAGGTGTTTCTGGTTGTCAATGGTGTTTTTTAGCCGATTGATACCGTAGAGTTCATGCTCCGCTGCCATTTCATCGAGCCCATCAGTATAGAGAACGAGTTTCTCCCCAGCTTCCAGCTTGATCTTCTCGCTTGAAATAACCGATGAAAAAATCGCATTGGTCGTCAATCCCAGGGCCATTCCCTTTGGTTGAATCTCTTCACAAGGTCGATCTTTCCAGGCGGCAATAGCCGGACAGTGTCCTGCTCGAACACATTCCGCTTCTCCCGTCTTAAGATCGATGAGCACATAAAAGGCTGAAATAAATATATTGGATTTCAGTGCCCCATGAAGAATTTCATTGAGTCCGTTGACTAACTCAACAGGATATCCCCACTTCGGTTTAAGAGCCAGTAGAATTCCCTTCATTTCAGCCATATAGAACGCTGCGGAAGTTCCTTTGCCGGAAACATCAGCCACAAAAACACCCAGTTTGCGGTCCCCTATTTCCAAAACCTCAAAATAATCGCCACCCACATCCTTAGCAGGAATACAAACGGCATCCAGGTGTCTGGACCAGGCCTTGTTTTCCAGATCAGGCAGGAGACTGACCTGAATTTCCCTTGCTATTCGGAGTTCTTCCTGTAATTTTTCTTTCTCTTTACTCTCTTCCAACAAGTTTTGGATATTAGCAACCATGGCATTGAATGAACGTGCCATGGCCCCCAGTTGATCCTGTCCCATTTTTGGAAGACGATAGGACAATTGACCTTGCGCGACGATGTCGTTACCTGTCGCCAGCATATCCAGCGAACGCGTTATATATCCGATTAACAGAACACCAAAAATAAGCGCAAATAGTTCACCCAGGACCAGAATGGCAATCGTGAAAATGATGAATGCAAACTGAATCTGCATTTGGTTATCACCGAGGAAGGAGGAAATGTGCCCATCCTGCTGTTCAGGAGAAAAAAGATTGGGCGCCGCATCGAACAGCATTTGAGCTGAAAGCTGGTTTTGTCCAGTATCCCACTCTCGTATTTCCACCAGCCAAATAGAACGCAACGGCCTGAGAAAAAACCGAATGTACCAGGCTGAATCAGTCCACTCTGGTGTAATGCGCCAGGAGTCGTTCAAACCCTCTAATGCGAGGTTAACTGACAGTCGCTCCTGAAGCCGCCCCAGGAAGTGTTTGTTGACAGCATAGCCAGCCTGAATGACAAACTGCCGCTGATCGGCTTCAAAATACCTGAAGGATTTGAGATACAACCGGTCATTTTCCCTTGTCAAACCTGAAAACTCCCTCTCTCCCAGCCAGGAGGGGTTAATGGTGTGAAAGAGCGGATGATCTGGAGGAATGATCCCGGGAAAGAAAACAGCACCATCCACGAGAGGAGGTGACGAATTTAAACACAGCCAGGGGTGACCAGGTCGTGCTGTACGATAGAAAACACTAACAAAAAAACCGGGAAACTCCCTGCTTGAAAGTTCCCTTTTCTTGAGCCGTTCAAGCAGATCCACAATTTCCCGCTTGACGCTTGTGCCCTTTTCTCTTTTCCCGGGCGGTTCACTGATCATGCGGACAACTTCCTTCTGAACATGATAAGTGTAGCTGTTCAGACCCTTGGCCAGAGCCTGCATACCCGATTCAACACCGTGAGCTGCAGTCAGACCAAACAAGGTCCTTGCACCTAAAATGAAAATGGCGATAGTTGATAGCAAGGGAATGAGCGCAAAGAAGAGGTACGAGACGATGAGTTTTCGATTGAGATAGTAATGAGCCCAGTTTCTCATCATCATCCACCAACAGAAGAGAGCGGCCAGAGTTAAAAAAAAGGGCGCAGAGACTTTAATGAAGAACTGAACAGATAGGGAGTAAACCATTTCTCCCTTAACCTGGAGAGAGAGATTCATCGCCTCCCTGGTTAAACCTGTAATGCCACCGTTCTTTATAAAAAGCCACAAGGTGAGAACGGTTGTAACAATAGCAGCCAATATCCAGAAAAACTGACGCCTTTTCCTGACTTTTCTTTTGTTTTTTTGCAGAAATAGCGGATTCATCTCCCGACACGTCCTTAGGTTATCTATTATTTAGGTGCCATTCGACAGTGCGGGCAGCGCTGTGTGCGTCTGGAAATAGGTCTTCCGCAGTTCCAGCAGAAAAGACTGGAAGGGTCTCTTGCTTTAGATTTTTTAGGAATGTGAATCGTCCCTCCGGATTCCATGTCACGCGCAACTTGATTTGCGGAACCGTTGTTTAAAAGATAAGCCAATTCCTGCGATTGAATATTGGATTTTGGGTCTGTAATATTTTTAATGGCCTGGCACAGATCGGCAAAAGAAGTGTAGCGCAAAGCGGGTGACGGGTGCATGGCCTTCATAATAATTTTACTGAACTTTGGAGGTATGTCTGTATATATTTCATGTGGTTCGGGTATATCTTTCTTCATCGCCATCCTGATAATGTTGGCAGGTTTGGCATCGTAATAGGGTAACCCTCCCGTCAAACATTCGTACATGAGTATACCCATGGAATAGATGTCCGACTGCGATGTGGCTTTTCCCTTATAGTGTTCTGGTGCCATATAGGGTGGTGACCCTATTCTGGTTGAGGCATAGGCCCGATCAACCAAATACCGGCTTGTCCCAAAATCAGTGAGTTTAACTTGATTGTTTTTGGCCATTAAAACATTAGCAGGGCGAATATCCCGGTGAATGAGCCTCTTACTGTGTGCATAGGCAAGAGCGTCGCACAGCTGATAAAACCACTCCACAGCTGTGTTAAAGGGCACGCGGGTCACTTTCTTTAAGTGAGATTCAAGCGAGTTTCCCTCCACATACTCCATAACAATGTAGAAAACCTTAGCGGTTTTATCGGCGGTCAGGACTTTAACAATATTGGGGTGATCTAATGCCGCCAATAATCTTGGCTCTTTGAGCAGTTTTTCAACACCGCTATCTTGTTTATGGGGAACTTTAATGGCCACTTTCTTTCGAATCATAAGGTCTTCTGCGAGATAAACAATACCAAAGCCGCCAGCACCGAGGACTTCTATTACTTTGTACTTTCCTATTTTTTGACCTTGATAGAACATACCGCCTTACTCCATGACCATCATATCATAAAGATTCTGTCCTCTCACTTTTAAACCGTTTCTTTTGTGTTGAAAGACAAGAGAGCCTGACTGTCCCCGATGAAGTTTGAACAAGCGCCATTTCATGAATCGACTCTTAGGTCGAAACCGGCAGTTAATGCCGCTTCGGTTTCAAAGCCTGGAGTGAAAACAACAAGGACAATCCGGACAAGAAAAACAGATGGCAAGCTGACCTTTTAGGAGTAAGACGGCTTTTAGGCCTCATATTCAATGGGGTCTCTGCAACCCGCCTGCATAAACCCGCGCAACCGCAGCGCGCAGGAATCACATTTTCCACACGCTTTTCTCGAATTGCGGTAGCAGGACCAGGTAAGGTCAAGCGGTGCTTTTAAGCTTAATCCTCTTTTGATAATTTCCGCTTTATTCAATTGAATAAGAGGAGCAACGATTTTTATTTGAGTTTCCGGCTTTGTTCCCTTCTCAACAACCCCGTTAAATGCTTCGATAAAGGACTGTGTGCAATCGGGGTAACCGGATGAGTCCTCCTCTACTGCGCCTATAAAAACAGCCTCAGCACCGATCACTTCAGCCCATGAAGTGGCCATGCACAATAGATGGGCGTTCCTGAAAGGAACATAGGTATTGGGAACGCCCTTGAAGTTCAGATCGGCATCAGCGATTTTAAGGTCGTTTGACGTCAGACTGGAACCTCCAATCGCTTTTAAATGATCCATGTGGGTTACCAGTATTCGCTCTGAACCGAAATGGGCTGCAATGTGGCGAAAAGCCTGTTCTTCACGAGCTTCTGTCTTCTGCCCGTAACAGACATGAAGAAAAGCCAATTCATGTGATTCTGCCGCGATAGCCGCACTGACACATGAGTCCATCCCTCCACTTGCAAGAACAACAGCCAATGGTTTCATTTTCCCGGAACCTCCCCCCAGATTATTTTGTGTAACTGTAACTGAAAGCGGGCATTTATTCCGCTTTCGATTAACGCCTCCGCGACGAGTTGCTTTAATTCTTCGGGCTCTGGAATCGTGGAAATGAGCACCTTGAAACGCCTATCCAGTTTTTTTTCTTTTATCACTGCCAAAGCCCAATCCCAGTCTTCCATACTCGTCAGAACCAACTTCACCTCATCGCTTGACTTCAAAAGGTCGAGATTATTCCAGGTATTTCGATCCTGTTCCTGACTTCCCGGCGTTTTTATATCCATCACAATATGACAGTCAGGGTGAAGACCTGTGAGTGAAATGGCACCACTGGTTTCAAGTAACACACGAAACCCGTCTTCACAGAGTTGGTGAATGAACGGGAAAACAGCCTTTTGAGCCAGTGGTTCACCACCTGTAACCTGTACAAGCTTGCAGCCACTTTGCTTCAAGTCATCGATAATGGCTGAAAAAGAGCGCCACTCACCGCCTTGGAAGGCATAATCTGAGTCACAGTAGACACATCTCAATGGACACCCGGTCAAGCGTATAAAATAACAGGGCAATCCGGAATGACTGCCTTCACCCTGAAGGGAAAGAAATGTTTCCGTGATCTTCAATCTCGGCTCGTACTGAACTTCCAGTCCGTGAGCCCGATATTGGTCTCTCAAGTTATAGCCCGATTTGAGTTCCAAAAATAGGATTCAACTTGGATCCCGACTCGTAGTTTTCAGGAATTTCCGGTACAAACAGAGCATCTTCCAGATTGCTGTTAACCTCAATATTTGAAAGAGTTACTTCAAAGCGGTCGTTATCCACTTCTAGAACAGCAATCCTCTTGACCATGTAGGTTTTGTTAAATGCAATGCGTATTTCCTTAAATTTCTTTTTCATCTTTCTTTTGCGAGGTGTTAAAAGCAGAACCACTTCCTCGGGAGTATCTCCAGTTATTTTTGTTAAATTGAAATATTCCAGTAGTTTATCCAGCTTTTCCGAGAGTAAAACCTGTGTGATATCGGTTTTTCTTTTGGGCAGCTTTTTAAAGCTGGCCGTCTTTTCGTTGTGAGAAACAGAAACTATTTTCTTTTGCGTAAAAAAAATCTCCAGATTTTCAGGTGCATCGAAATTGAACTTCATGCCCTTGCCCTTCTTCAAATAAAACTCACCGCTGAGCGTCATGGGCTCGGCTAACATGCTCAGCTCTTTCTTCTGAACAAAGTCCGCTTTAATGGTTTGTGTGTTTTGATTCGTCTCATCAATTTTCAGCACGATCTCCTTAACAGCTGGATCGAGCTTTTCCATAAGGTTCTTCTTGGGGTTGACAGCAACAACACTGTGATTAAAAGGAACTTGAATAGAAGTCAACAGTAAAAATATAGCAATCATTTACACTCTCCAGGCTAAACTTTACTCCTTAATGGCCTATTTGTAAAGTTACCTTTTATGTGGTTATTCCATAACCCGCTAAACTCTAAAAGAACAAAGGTCGTTTTAGTGTTAAGATGACAGTACGACAAATGTCAGCTGCACTTGAGGAGATATGCCAGAGAAAAGAAAAAGCACAACGCCCGTCAAGCTCGCAACCATCAACTTCATGCAGCACTTTCAGTGTATTGGCTCCGATTGTGAGGATACATGCTGCAGGATGTGGGAAATAGGGCTCGATAAAGGTGATTTTGACAACTTGAACACGGTTTTAAGAAAGAAAGAGTCTATGCAAGCCTACATCAATGCCTACTCCCGCACCAGGGACAGAAAGGACATCTACGGTGTCATTAACCTGGACGCAAAGATGAGCTGCCGCCTTTTAACCGATGGTTTGTGCATGATTCACCGTGATTTCGGTGAAGAGTACATTCCAAAAGTCTGTGCTACCTTTCCCAGAACACTTTACAAGACATCTGTCAGAACGGAACTCAACGGCAACTTGGCATGTCCGGAAGTGGCAAGGCTCTGCCTTTTGCACCCCGATCCCCCTGCCTTTATGGAAGCGGTGGCCACTCCTGTTAACCCGCAATACAGCCAAAATAACTGGCCCGTTCAGGGGCAGGAACCCTACCGAAAACACCTCTTCTCTGTCAGGAACTCTCTTTTAAGGCTCTTCGCAAATGAAAACTTCACCTTGGCACAGAAACACTATGCTTGTCTTTATCTGGCTTATAAAACACATGCTTTTTTAAGGTTAGACATTGCAGAAAACCAGGAAACCAGATTGGAAAGACTTTTAAAGCGACTGCATGACGGTTACTACACAGAGCGGGCCATCCAGGCATACAATCGATTGCCTTTGTGTTCCCCCTCGATCCAAAAACTGGTTATTGCCTTTCTCTGTACCAATCTGGACACGCCTCAGTTCCATCGGCTGAATGCCCTGCTGGATCAAGCCTTTCAAACAGCCAATCTGGACCGCAGGCTGTTTGATGCAACCAACACGGCTCATCATCGGGTTTTACTGGAAAACTTGTATAAGTCCAGAGCGTTGATCCTGGATCGCTTTGCGGCAAGAGTTGAAAAGTACTTCACCAACATGACTCTGAACATTTGGTCTCAAATTGTTTGGATGGGTTCTTCGTCCTTACATGAGTGCTGTCAAAAGGCCATCACATCGGTCTTCTTTGCAAGGCTGCTCTTTTTCCTGCACAGGGATGCCGTTCAAGCGGTCAAGCTGGAAGATGCTGAAGCACTGCCTCTGCTGAACAAAGCGGTGGTTGAAACCGTTCAGACGGTGATGCGAAACATCCATGCCAATGCAACTCTGCAAGAAACCATTCTCAATTCAATGCAAAAGCTCTCTATTCAAACACTCGATGAACTTGGGAGTTTATTGAAGCTGTAATAAACTGTTACGTCCATCGGTAATATTGCCAAATCGCCCGGGTCAGGAAAAAAATCCAATCACCCGCCTTGGCCCGCCCTGGACAACACCCTTTGTTGAACTTACAAAGGCAGGTGCTACAGTGAATTCAAGCTGTTTTGCAAGCCCTGCAGTTGACTGATAGCCTGTTCGGCTTTGGCAAAGACCATGGTCAAACGCGTTCTTTCGTTTGCTACCGTTTCCTTCATGCTTATAAGCCGATCATTCAGTCGACCTTCCTGTTCGTCCAGAGTCCCCTTTCGATCGTTAAGAATACCTGAGAAACTGACAAATGCATCGGTCTTCTCTTCAAGCATACTGCCCAGTCCCTGACTAATTTCAAGCGTAACATGGGTATCTGCTACCGATGCCATAAAAAGCATGCCTTCGTATGGAGAGCCTTCGGCAAAACTCAGCACATCACCATCCCGTGTCAGGTTGTGTAATTGTCCGTCAATGGTCGCAGTATTGTTTAATGTGTCCAGAACAACCGTTCCGGAAAAACCTTTACCCCTGTTTGAGATAAAGGAAACATTGGGGTTGGTTGAAAGTGAACCGCCTTTAAAAAGGTTTTCAACCTCGGTAAAGTTATCTGTAAGAGCCTCTTCCAGACCTTCTTTATCCACACTCAACTCACCCGTTCTCTGGTCGGTCTTGAAGCCTATCTGTGATATCGCAGTGTAACCCATCTCTCCATTGTCACGCACATTGAACGGTGAAATATTGGGGATACTACCGGAAATCATATTCTGAAGTTCCATTTTAAGACTTCTAAGTGAACTGTCTCCCGCAAGAACACCCTCGCTGCCTGATTGTTTCTCAATCATTTTGAGCGCGTCGTTATAGTTTGCAGCGAATTCCTCCAAACCCTTGATAATTTCTTCCTTGTTGGAAGTTACCGCCAGACTTTCCACACCCGTAGTTTCAGCCTTGAGATTTAAGGTAACGCCTTCAATGAGGTCGGTTATTTCATTAGTCTCACGGATAATGGAAATACCATCAAGCGTGAACTCCGAATTCTCACCAGCCTGAGTGTTGGTCACACCTCCACCGAGGAAGGAGGTGTTGAAACCGGACATACTGGATGAAGCGAGGATATTCTGATCTTCGCCCATTTCTTTAGTGGAAACCAGCAGTTGGAATTGTCCAGGCGAGGTTTCAATAACCGAAGCTCCAAGGTTTTCGCCGTATTGTTCATTAATTTCGTCTCTCAAATCGAGAATGGTAGAATCGTTACTGAGCGTAAGAGAAAAACTATCTCCCCCCGCCAGGTTCATGGTCAATGTACCTGCGCCTATGCTGTCGGAAGTTGAAGAAACGGTGTTCCCAACAGTTGCAACGCTTTTTTGCGCTAAATTGGAAATCTCAAGATCATAGGAAGCCAAAGAAGCATCGGAGTCAGCTGTAGCGGTAAAAGCATCGGAGTCTGTTGACGATGCATCCTTGTTACCCAAAATGACACTGCCAAGATCCGCCGCGGTCTTGTTTAAGGTGCTTAAAACGCGCTTGATATCTTTTAATGCCGTTTTTTGTTCATCAACATTATCAAGCGTTTTTTTTACATTGTCTACACGCTTCTGTTTGGTTGTAAGCAAGGACTCAATGAGAAGATCGGTATCGAGCCCCGAGGCCAATCCCGAAAATCCAACTCCACTTGCCATGGTGACCTCCCCAAAAAATAAACCAAAGCTGTACAAAACCTCAAAAAGAGGTCTGTACAGCGCGGTATTTAAAACTGGTTACGCATTTTCATTCAATATCATTCCAGACATTTCTCTCAAATTGGAAACCATGTCGAGCATTTCCTCGGGAGGGTATTGCTTGACCACATCACCATTTTGACGATTGTATAGCTGGAAATATTCAATGCCGGATTCTTCATGAGTACCAAATCGCAAACGCAGACCCGTGCGATCGAACTTCTGATTCACTTCATCAACCAGATCCTGAATGACAGACTCAGCTTCTTTCAGCGCTTCAGACGAAAGACCTGCTGTCCTGGAATCGGTGTTTTCATTCTGGTTCAACTCAATCCTGTTGAGTTTTCCAAGGGAGATGGAAGAGGAGAATCCCCCTTCCTCTTGTTGTTTCAGGTTGTCAACAGTTTCACCCGGTGAGGTGTTGTCATTGGAAGTATCTTTAGACAGCACGTCACCCTGGCGAACAAGTTGAATACCATTGTTCGAGATTCCTTCCGTGATCACTGTCTCACCTCCAAATCACACATGACTGGTTATCAGGCCAGTAATGAAAGTACGGATTGTGAGGATTGGTTGGCCTGTGCCAGTGAGGCAACCCCAGACTGTGTCAATATCTGGAATTTTGTCAGGTTAACCACCTCTTCAGCGACATCTGCATCCCTGATTTGGCTTTCAGCAGCTTGTGTGTTTTCCGCAGTGATACCGAGACTGTTAACGATGGTAGCGAGTCTCTGTTGTTTTGCGCCCAAGGTACCGCGACTTGCCGAAATGCTCTCGATAGCCGCAGTGATGGCAGTGAGTTCATCACTGGCGTTGTCTGTATCCGATAAATCACCCTCCAATGAAAGATCCTCAGAAGCCATGTTAATAGCGCCAACAGTTACCGTTGCACCTTCGCCAACGCGAATCTCAAGGGCGCTGCCAAAAATAGCGTTACCGTCTACCTTGGTGTTGGCATCCAATGCCGTGAGAGCCGCCTTGATTTCAGTGTACTCAGCATCAAGTGCTGTCCGCCCTGCATCGGAAGTGGTTCCTGATGCGGCCTGTTCGGCCAGCTGGGCAGCGCGGGTCAACAGGTTGGTAGCCTCTTCCAAAACGCCATCGGCAATCTGGATTCGACCAATACCATCGTTTGCGTTTCTCATGTCCTGACCCAATATTTTGATGTCAGCCCTGAGGTTGTTGGAAATCTGGAGACCTGCAGCATCATCAGCTGCCTTGGTGATCCTCATTCCAGTTGATAATCTACCAATAGTGTTGTTCAAACCCCGTTGTGCGATTCCCAAGTGTCTGCGGGAACTCATTGAGGGTATGTTATTGAGAATTGAAGCCATAGCATCCTCCTTGATACATTTTATCCGCGATCCTTCGCAGATCAGCCGGTATTACCCCGGCCACTCTATTTAACGACACATGGAAGAGAAAACCTTAACACTTCTTGAAAAAAGATTTATATCATTATATTTGTTACACTTAAATGGCTACCCGCTGGAATCAAAAAAAGACGCCGTCTGACTGGGCCGAGGATGGTACGAGCCCAGTAACTGTGCGCCCTGTGAGAGGCTCGACAACCGCTGTTTGGAACTGTTTGAAAATTGTCGACATTTGCTCTCTAATTGCGGGATCATAACTTCCAGACGATTTTTAATTGCCTTTCTCTGTTCGTCAAATGACCCGTTGTAATGCTGAAGCTCGGCCAAAATTTGATCGAGCCGGGCTTTTATGTTTTTGACCGTATCCGGTAAGGCAACCAAACTGTCTTCGGAAAAATGGTCAATTAGAGACTGCAAAAGAGGTAAGTCGTTGGCGATAAAGCTCTCGAGTAGTTGTTGTATTTGATTTGTTCGTTCTATCAATGCGTTCATTCCTGCTGTCTTTCTTTTCTCATTGATTAGCCTAACAGGTCTTATCCTTTTTGTCATTATTCATCATTTTTAAATGTCAGAAGTGCACCTCTAGGTCATAAGACAACCCTTACGCAGTTGTATCATTGCATCTTGATGTTCGCTGTTCCGATGTCATGCTTTTCCCACTCTGCGATGACCGAATCGTGTTTGAAAACAATTGACCGCAAGCTTTTTTGAAAAAGAGTTCACCTGTTAAAGCCGTACATGCTTATTCCTGAAAACCGGGTAGTCGAGCACTTCCTTATTCCCTGCACACCATTCAGTGTTTTTTGGATATTACAACAAAAAAAGCGAGAGCTGAACTCCCGCTTTTTTTGTTGTTACTCCAGCAGCAATCTTTTTATTGCTTAACTACCGGTTTAAGAACCACTTACCTATCCAAGTAGTGACAACACACTTTGTGCAGATTGATTCGCCTGTGCGAGCGAGGACACGCCGGACTGTGTCAAAACCTGAAATTTCGTCAGGTTGACCACTTCTTCCGCTACATCGGCATCGCGAATCTGACTTTCGGCCTGCTGTGTACTTTCCGATGTTATGCCCAGACTGTTGACAATGGTGTTCAGACGCTGTTGCTTGGCACCCAAAGTTCCGCGCAATGCTGAAACAGTTTTAATTGCATCCAAAATGTTACCCAGAGCTGTGTCCGCATCTCCAGTTGTGGACATTTCGTCGTCATTAATTCCAAGCTCTTCAGCACTCATTTCAGACGTTGCCACTGAAACAACTTCCCCTGAATCCTCTCCAACCCGAATATCGACAGTGGATCCAAACACGGCAATGCCATCGATTTTGGTATTGGTATTGAGTGAATCCAATGCCGATTTGATTTCTGTGAATTCACTATTGATCGCTGTTCTACCAGCATCAGAAGTTGTACCTGAGGCTGCCTGCTCAGCCAATTGTGCGGCACGAGTAAGCAGGTTGGTTGCCTCTTCAAGAACGCCATCAGCCACTTGAATGCGGCCGATTCCGTCATTTGCGTTGCGTTGAGCCTGACTCATGATTCGAATATCCGCACGAAGATTGTTGGAAATTTGCAACCCGGCTGCATCATCCGATGCTTTTGTAATTCTCATCCCGGTTGAAAGTTTGCCAATAGTGCTGTTAAGTCCACTTTGTGAAAGAGCCAGATGCCTTCTTGAACTCATTGCTGAAATATTATTTAGAATAGATGCCATTGTATCCTCCCTGATACCTTATAAAGCCGCGTTCCTTCGCGACTATAATGTCTTCCACACTCCGTGGATGTTCTCCTTGTCGGGATCCCGCCTTTGAAACTTGAGCCAAAAGAGAAAAAAGTTATTTTTTTATGTTTCCGACTGTGATAATGTCTTGATAAACAGCTGTTTATTGGCCAGGAAATAGATGGAATCCAAACAATACACTTGTAATCAATGTGAATGTTCAGTTGATCAACCCGTTGACAACTGTCCCGTATGCCATTCTGTTTTTTACTGGCTTCTTAAAACCAAGCGGGAAGTATCGCCGCAGGAAAGGGACCGGTATGCAGCAGCCATGCGGGTATCCTTTGGACCGAAGACAGGAAACGATTTCATTTTTCACGGTGGAAGAATCTGGCTTCCGCACTCTTTCTGGCAGAAAAATTCAACCCGTGAGCTCCTCAATCAATTTGACTGGATAGAAGACATTGTACTTATCCAGTACAAGAAGAGTTCACCAGAAAAGAAGAGGGAAGACTGCGCGCTGCTTCAAGAAAGTCTTTTGTTCGATACGAATGCTAAACGAACCGTTGTCAATTCACAAGACCTTTCAGAAACACAAAAAAGCCAAACAAGATCCCGCTCCTCTGGTCTTCGTCCCATTTTGGGTCCTCTTTCCATTGGCCTTTTTCTGGTTTTCACAGCAGCAGCCTACTTCGTTCTGATGGTAGGCAAACAACGCAACCTCATGCACAACCGCGAATCCAACAGAACCCCGCAAATAATGGAGGAAAGCGAACCTTGAGATACTGTCCCGACTGTGGCGCTGAATGCCAGGATCAAGATACGAAATGCCTTGACTGTCAATTCCCTCTTGCTCTGGATCTGCTGGATCAAGATGGCGTACTGCAAACCACGCGCGCCCAAAAAGACGCATGGCGGCGCGTCCTGTCTTTGTTAAAACGCTCAGGACTGAAGATCCATGTACAAACAGGCACCGATTTTTCAGCCCATCAAGCCTGGTTCATTTTTCCCGGTATTGGCCTCATCTTTCTGTTGCTGAGTATTTTGTTCAGTGAAAGTCTTGCCCGGAGGTTTTTTCCGGTTCCGCCTGCAAAAGTTACCATCAATTGGGATCAAAAAGCACCTGAATCACCTAATATGGCCAGTGAAAGCGGCTTATCCAGTAATATCCTGAGTGAAGCACTTATGCCCACAAAGGATCAGCTCTCCGATGGGACTGAAGACCTTGAACAGGAAAGCAAACCCATTGTCAGTGAAGAAACTGTTTTTCATTTTGCTGAATGGTCTTCGGCTCATATTCGCGTGGCCTCCCGCAGCGGATACGGCACAATCTTTCTTACAGAGGGTTATCTTTTAACAAGCTATGATCTGGTAGAACAGGTTTATAATCAGGTGAAGGGACACTTTCAGGAAGAAGGTGTTTTCAAACAGGGTACACGCACTGTCAAACCAGTTGTGGAAGATTCAAGCGGTATACTGGAAGGAGTTGAACTCCTGCACAGGGTTGAAAGACCACCCATCGGAATTCTCAAAGTGGAAAACAGAGGACCTGTTCCCTTTCAATCCAACTTTCAAGATTACCCTCAGGAGCAGGATGACGTATGGGTCAGTTTTCACCAGCAAGGTCAACTTCAAATAAAAAGAGTGAGAATCTCAGGCACAGTCATGCAAGCCGGATTGCCGTTGCCAACTCTGGACTTTGAAACCGTTCCGTCACAACTTGGGCATCCCGTTTTTAATCTTCACGGTGAAATGATTGGTATTCTGACAGCGGCAGATGAAAAAGCGGCTATCCTGCCCAATATTCTTCTTAGGGAAAAGCTGCCCTATATCTACCGAGATATTCACCGTTTAATGAAATAGCGGCAGACCAGTGGTTCACGGCCTTGTGGATCTGAGCCATTTGCGTTTACCTCTGACTCTTTTTTCTTTAAAAAAGAGCTTGATCATTTCAGCACAGGTTTCTTCCATGACTCCGAACTCAATTTCAGGTCGATGATTGAGCTTCTCCATTTGTTCCTCACTGAAAAAGACACTGAACCCACCCTTAGGATCCCGTGCGCCAATGTATATTTTCTTGACTCGTGCCTGCACGAGAGCATGAAAACACATGAGACAGGGCTCCAGGGTAACGTAAACTTCTGCATCTGGCAGGCGGTAATTATTCAGATACTCACACGCTTTTCGAAGAGCCAGGATCTCTGCATGGGCCGTTGGGTCCTGCAAGGAGATATTACTGTTAAAACCTTCACCTAAAAGTGTTGAACCGGAAACAATTACAGCACCTACGGGTACTTCATCCGCCATTTTGGCATTCACAGCCTGCTGAATGGCCTTTTTCATCATCTCGTTTTGGATGTCCACTTTTTCGCCCCTCTTCTCTTGATTCGAGCCTGTTTTACAACACTGATTATAATATGTTTTTGCACGAACGATAAAAAGACCTTTCCTGGACAGGATAACGAATCAAAGAGAAAAGCTGATTGAAGTCCAATAAGGAATTGTCGATAATAGGGGCATTGAACGGGAGGGCAAACATGGCCACATATGAAGAAGCAGGTGTATCCATCGATGCACAGGATCGCGCGATTGAAAAAATTAAAACCTGTGTCAGCCAAACCAGGACGAGAAGGGTGATTTCAGAACTGGGCAGCTTTGGAGGTCTTTTTGATATTTCGTTTCCCGATCTCGAACAGCCCGTGCTCGTTTCATCAGCAGACGGTGTTGGCACCAAGCTCAAAATTGCCTTTACCACTGGAAAGCACGACACAGTAGGTCAGTGCCTGGTCAATCACTGTGTCAACGATATCCTGGTACAAGGTGCCCGTCCTCTTTTTTTCATGGACTACATTGCCACCGGCAAATTGAAACCCGATATCGTCGCGAGTGTGGTTGAAGGCATGTCCATCGCCTGCAAAGAAAACAGGATGGCCATCCTGGGCGGGGAAATGGCAGAAATGCCCGGTTTTTATCAATCCGGAGAGTACGACGTAGCCGGTTTCATTGTCGGCGTTGTAGACCGCAAAAAGATTTTATCCACAGAATTGGTCAAAAAAGATCAAGTACTTATTGGCCTTTCCAGTACAGGCTTGCACACAAATGGTTACTCGCTTGCCCGAAAAATTATCTTCGATGACCTGAAAATGAACGTAACGGACGCAATTCCGGGCTCGGACTTCACCGTGGCAGAGTCTCTGCTTCAAATTCATCGCTCTTACTATCCCATGCTCTGGCCTTTATTGGAGCAAGACCTCATTAAGGGTATGTCGCACATTACTGGCGGAGGGTTCCTGGACAACATCCCCAGAGTTATCCCGAACCACTGTGATGTTGAAATTGTACTTGGAAGCTTTCCTTCACTTCCCATTTTTAATTTTCTGGTGGAAAAAGGACACGTGGCGCGAGACGAGGCTTACCGTGTTTTCAATATGGGCATCGGCATGGTGTTAATAGTCGATAAAGATGGTCAGCAACAAGTACTGGATTTCCTCAACAAGGACAGCGAGCAGGCTTTTGTCATAGGACAAGTCGTTGACGGAGCTGGAGAGGTACGCCTCGTTTGAGAAAAACACGTTTGGAGTCACCTGTCAGGCCACCATGGGTTTTGAAGCAAGCAATGAATACAAATGGAACGGGCAAAGGTCGCGCTTTCAACACAAAAAGGGTCAGAGTCTCATATGCTATGAACAACTCTGATCCTTCCTTGAAGCCGTATCGGTTATAAAAAGCTAAAAAAGCTTCTGATCAATCTTTTTTGACGACTTTGGTTCCAGCCATTTTGTCGTGCATCCCTCGCCCTTCTGAATCTGTCAGGATCGTGATAAACGGGAGGTAGAGCAGGATCCCTGAAATCAAATAGCCGACCAGGCGCAGAATAAAGGTCTTAAATGAAAGCCCCGCGCGATGAGGTTCATCAATCATGACAATTCTCAGGCCCAGAAAGTGTTTACCCAGTGTTTTTCCAAACTTCAACCAGCCAATAATGAGGTGTAAAGCCAGCAGTATACTAATGACACTGGACAACCCAAGAATGATCGTCGAATTGTTGACACCAATGAAAGGCAGCAGGATCACAGGCAGCATAAGAAGCGTTCCTATCACACCATCGATGATAACTGCCAAAAGCCTGTGAATGGGGCTGGCGAACCCCTCTGTGTCATCTTGAAACCCAAACGAAGCCTGTTCAAAAGAAGGCGGCTCTGTTTGCTGATTGTAAGAAGGTGCTTGTGGCGGATTATAAGGCATCTGTGGTTGAACCGGTGCATCAGGAGCTGCAGGTGGCGGCACGGACACAGATGGTGGTGTGGGCAATGTTACGGATTCTTCAGATTGCACCGGTGGGGGCGCGGTATGCGGTACCGGATTTGGAGGCTCGTTAGAGGCTGATACTGCAGCTGAAGACGTGTCATTGGATGGTGGATACTTCAAGGGCATTTCACCAGGAGGAACTGATTCCTGGCAGGATGGGTGGATACTGGACGCAACAGCTTGATAAGCTGTTGTTTTCCGCAGTGCGTCCGTATGCAGATCCACGGTTTCCATACCTGAACTCATTTGAACTGCTGCTTTATTTTTATTTGAAAAGTAAATATGAACCCGACCGGCAAATATATCATCGCCATCCTGCAGAATTTCCTGCAGTATTTTTCTCTTCTGCAAGTAGGTGCCATTGCTGGAGTTGTTATCCACAATCATGTAATCAAGACCCTGTTTGATCAGTCTAAAGTGAATTCGCGAAACGCTTGCATCATCAATAACAACGTCACAAGTGGCACTTCTGCCAACCGTAATCTCATCTTTTGTCAACGGAACTTCTTCATATTTACCTGATTTGGCTTTAATACGAATAGTGGGATAAGTCATGGCATACTCGCTTTTATATAATTTGTTACTTTATGATAGGACTTTTACAGCAAAATTCAACGGTTTTCTAGAAAATTGCGAAAAATATCAACTATTTTTTGTACATTATCTGGCATGTCATACTCGATTAAATCGCTTAAAAGGGTTAAATCTTCTTTCTCCTGAGCTTCATTCAACTCAAGCAAGACATCGTTAATCTCGGACAAGAGGGATTCAATCTGTTCTTTAATGGCGGACGAAAGATGTTTATCCACTTTCACCAAGTTAAGCAGAGTCAATATAAATCCCATGCTCTCAAGGCTTTGCTTCAATTCCTCAAAGGCACTTGCCGATGGTGACAGTCGTATCTGTTCAGCCAGTTTCTCCAATGCTAATGGAAGTCCTTCAAGGTATTGTATCGCCTCTGCAATGGTTCCCTTCAGCGAGGGTGCTGGTTTTTTATCTGTCAGTTTGATTTCAACCTTTTGGTTTTCATAGACAATCGCTTGAAGCGTTTCTTCTGTCAACGGGTTAATAGCCTCACCATCGACTACAACCTCACAGATATTTTTATTGTCTTTCCACTGGGACTCCTGAACTGTTAAAAGCAGGTCCAGAAGTGTGCTTCCCTGTTCGGCATCCACAGAGACTTCACGTCCCTCAACATACATCATCACCGTTTTTCCTCCTCAGCCGGAAATAACTCGTCCCGTCTAAACGTCCCTACAAAGTAAGACCACTCCAGCAGAAAACAGAGAATACGAAGATGCTGATCCATTCCACTGCCGCTAATTTGGACTACCCAGTGTTATGTATTTTAACACAGGAAGAAATTGCCGGGCAAAGTTTGCAAAAAGGATTTGTCAACAAAGGAAGGCGCTTCGTGTAAAACAGGATATCCCAAGATATAACTTATATTTACATGAAACACAAAATCATTATAATCTGGCGTTATCTTTGCTTACTGACTTAAAGGGAGGCACTATGACCATTGAACTTTCATCCAGTGTTTTGTTTTCACAATTACAATATGACCGAGTCTATCATCATTTAGGTCAGGACTACAGCAGACTCTCTTCGGGACTGAGGCTTGAATCCGCCAAAGATGATCCTTCGGATTATGCCATTTCCAATCAGCTGAGAGCTGAGAGCAGATTGCTGAAACAAGCCAGACGGAATGCTTTTGACGGGCTGGGTTACACTCAGGTGGTGGAAAATCACCTGAACACGACCACCCATCTCTTGACACGAGCAACAGAACTCGCTGCTCAAGCGGCCTCAGGACATGTAAATACGGAAGCTAAGGCCGCTATCAATGCTGAATATCAGGAAATAATATCTGAGTTGGATCGCATTCATGCCCAGAGTGAATACAATAACCTGCCTATCTTTGCCCCGTCGGGTCGTACAACCCATATACAGTTTGGTGATACATCCAATGAAACGGTTGCCATTACGACCCAGCCAATTGATGCCGCAGCATTCAACCTCAACGGGACGGATATTTTGAGTGAAGCCAATGCCGAAGTGGTGTTTCAAAAAGCTTCAGAGGGAATTGACCACACTTCAGCCCAGCTGGGTATCCTTGGATCAAAATACAACCGACTCAAGGACACACTCACGCTGATTGATGAGAAAATCATTGGCACACAGGCTGCGGAGTCGCAATTAAGGGATGCGGATGTGGCCCTGGAAGTCACCAAGATGACTTCTCATCAGATACAAATGGAGGGAGCTAAGGCCGCCATGGCTCAAGCCAATCTATCACCCGAGCGCGTATTGAGTCTTTTTACCTGAAAAACAGGCTCCATCCTTTGCACCCATGTTATGATGTGCGCCATTGGGCTTACTGATACACGGCACATGGCGTAATATGACATTCAGAAAAGCCTTCAACCCAAAAAATGGGTTCGCAAGCGAGAATTTACAAAGCAGATTTTTCCTAAGAGCGGTTATTGTATTTCTCCGTGGAATGATTTCAGGTATAAAGAGACCCAAGTCAATCTTCATTCATCGAACACATTACTGGGATTTAATCCATGTAGGAAGAAATAAAAATGGAGCCTGAACATGTGGGATAAATTAAAAGAGGAATGCGGTGTATTTGGGATCATCAATCACGAAGAGGCTGCCAATATGGCCTACCTGGGTCTTTACGCCCTGCAGCATCGCGGCCAGGAGAGTGCGGGAATTACGTCGAATGACGGCAATCAATTTCACATACTGAAGAGAATGGGTCTTGTTGCCGATATTTTCGATGCCGAGAATCTTGCATCATTAGAAGGGAATTCCGCTATTGGGCATGTTCGCTACTCCACCACTGGTGACAGCCGAGCCAGTAATGCTCAACCCCTGCTCATCACCTGCCGCCATGGAGAAATCGCCCTGGCTCACAATGGCAATTTAATTAACGCGGACGCCCTTCGAAAAGAGCTACAGCAAAAGGGTTCCATTTTCAATTCCGACAATGACAGTGAAGTGATCCTGCACCTGATTGCGCGATCCAGGGCTTCCAGCTTTGAAGAGGCCATCATCGACGCATTAAGACAGGTGCAAGGCGCTTATTCCCTGCTTTTCCTCATTCAGGATAAAGTCATAGCGGTAAGAGATCCCAGAGGCATTCGCCCCCTTGCAATGGGTACACTGACGACCAAAGACGATTACAACGCAAAGAATACGGCAACGGTATTCTCATCGGAAACATGCGCATTTGATATCTTTGACGGCACCTTTGAAAGGGAAGTGGCTCCCGGTGAAATGGTTGTTGTCGACAAAGAGGGCTCTGTTGAGTCGCGCTTCCCCTTTGAAAAGCAGCAACCCAGGCAATGCGTTTTTGAACATATCTACTTCGCACGGCCAGACGGCATCATGTTTGGCGAGTGTACCCAGAATTTTCGAGATCGGATAGGTATCCGCCTTGCCGTAGAATCTCCGGTAGCAGCTGATCTGGTTGTTCCAGTTCCCGACTCAGGTATGTTTGCAGCCCTGGGTTTTAGTAAGGCCTCGGGTATTCCGTTTTCTTTCGGTCTCATTCGGAACCACTACGTTGGCCGCACATTCATTGAACCCAAGCAGTCCATCAGGCATTTTGGCGTCAAAATCAAACTCAATCCCATAAAAGACACCATCAAGGGAAAGCGCGTTGTTTTGGTGGATGATTCACTGGTAAGAGGCACCACTTCAAGGAAAATTGTGAAAATGGTTAGGAAAGCCGGAGCCACAGAAGTACACGTTCGCATCAGTGCCCCGCCAACCGCTTATCCGTGTTTTTACGGGATCGATACACCCACAAGATCGGAGCTGGTGGCTTCTTCTCACTCTCTGGAAGAAATCCGCAAATACATCGGAGCCGACTCGCTGGCGTACATCAGCCTTCAGGGGTTATTCAACTGTCTGCAAAACTCCAAAAAGGAGCACTACTGTCATGCCTGCTTCTCAGGTGACTACCCCATCTTGTTCAATTCGGAAAAAGCCATAAAAGGAGAAGCGGTTTGATTCTGGCCAGTAAGCTTACCAGCTATCTCAATCAGCTCCTTTCTATCAGAGATTTTGAAGAAGCAGCCATTAACGGTCTTCAGGTGCAAGGCGGTAAAAAAGTCCAGAAGGTGGCCTTCGCGGTTGACGGCGTCATGGACACCTTTCAAGCCGCTGCAGATTGGGGTGCCGACTATCTCATTGTCCATCACGGCCTTTTCTGGGGAAGACCTTTTGCCCTGAGAGGAGCCGACTATCGTCGCATCAAATGCCTGATTCAGGCAGAAATCGCTCTGTATGCCGTTCATTTACCACTGGATGCTCACCTTGAATTGGGACATGCAGCCCGTCTGTTAAAACACCTGGGAGTTCAGGATCCGCTGGAACCGTTTGGCAGATACAAAGATACCTTTATAGGAGCGATGGGCATGGTGGCTGAAGTCAAGAGGGATGAACTTCTCGATAAACTGCAAGATCTTTTCCCCGAAATCATTAAAACCCTGAATTTTGGCCGGGAAAAAATTCGCCGAATTGCGTGTATTACTGGACAGGGTGCCGACTTCCATTACCTGAAAGAAGCTCAAATCAAGAACATCGACCTCTATATTTCAGGCGAAGCGACACACCCTTCCTTTCACTACTGCAGAGAACAGCAAATCAATCTGGCTCTTTGCGGTCATTACCAGACCGAAACCTTTGGCATTAAGTCACTTATGGAACACTTAAAAACAGAGTTCAATCTCGACGTCCGCTTTTTTGATTTTCCAACCGGACTGTAATCCCGAAAAGAACTTTCCTTCAGGGCGGGATGCCTTTTGGATAAGACGTTCAAGGTCGGTTGGCAATTCGCTTCTGAGCGCGATGGTTACAGGGAGAAGCTACTTATACTTTTCAGGATCAAGTGCCGCCGGACTCCAGGCTTTCAGAAAATCCGCCACTCGCTCGATGTTGTACCCTTTTCCCTCTTCCAGGTAGACCGTGTTCTGGGTGTGAATTCTCTTTCCCGCGGCGTCCAGGATCACCAGGACGGGAAACCCGAATCGCTGAGGGTAATCGAGAGAGGCCAGGACATCGTTGTTTTTGTTTTCCTTTGAGGTGTTCACCAAAATATATACGTAATGATCTGTCAGAATTTTATTGATTTCTTTATTTTTGGAAAAAACACCTTCCAGTTTAAGGCACCAGGGACACCAATTCCCACCTACTTGCAGCAGCACGTGTTTCCCCTCGAGCTTGGCTTTTTCAACGGCGTTTTGTATGTCATTTTTTGCAGAAGCCTTGGGGTCATAAACTCCCGCAAACAGGGCTGTGGACAGTAAAAGTAAAGACAGTGCTCTGAACATAATTCCTCCGGTCTTTTTCTTGGGAAAAGTCAATAACCGACAGGGCGCATACCCTGCCGGTTGTTGTAAAAGCGGTTGGTTGTCATTCCGAAAGCGTAACAATTAGTTCTTTCGCTTCGGCGGCAAGTTTATGATTGGGATCCACCTTGAGAAACTGCTTGTAGTACTTTACAGCTTCTTCAAATTCAAATTCACGCGTTTTGATTTTACCCATTTGGAAATAGGCCAGGCCAAACTCGGGATCGTTTTCAATGATTTGCTTCAGGAGTTTAGTGGCACCGGCATCATCATTGTTATTAATCAAGTCAATTGCATTGTTGTACAAATTCTGTGCAGAGGTTCCAGCAATTTCTCGAGCAACCGTTTCTTGGAGCTTGAGGATGTTCGGATCATCGGGTTTCATGGCAAGATACAATTCGCAGAGCTCTTTGGATAATTCCAGCTTCTGGTTAAAGTACGCGACAATGGCATAAAAACGGGGAATTGAGATCAGTTCCGCCTTGGCCTCTTCTTCTTCGATTAAATTGTACTTTTCATACGACTGCTCCATTTCGGTTAAGGCTGTAGGATAATCCTTAGCCTTGTAGCTGGTAACAGCTGCATTGTAATGCTCTCTGGCAGCTATATCGTATTCCACTTGCTCGGGATCGATTCCCTGTTCCTCATAAAGACGTTTCGTGGCCTCTTCGATGGTTTCCATGCTAATTTCAACGATTTCCTTATTCACTCCAATCCACTGCTTGTACTTGAAAAGCTGTGTATTGTAACCCTCTTTGTCAACGGTGATGGTGTAAGTGTGACCGGGTTTCAAGCCTGTCATGATGAATGATCCATCTTCCTTGCTTTCCAGGGTCTGTTCAAAGGTCGTTGTTTCCTCTTCAGTGAAAACCAGTTTCGCAGCAACGATCGCTTCGCCTGCTGAATTGGTTATTTTGCCTTTAATGGTACCAACCTGTGCAAAAGCTGGAATAAGACTGGTGATAATGAGAATGATACTGATTTTTTTCATACGTCAATTCCTCCGATGACTCTGCCTGCCATATCGTATTCGTAGGTTTCTTCAATCGTAACCGGAACCATATCGCCAGGCTTGTAAATTCCTTCTGTAATAAATACTTCGCCGTCAACATCGGGTGCTTGACCCTGGTGTCTTCCTTGCAAAAGCAATTCCGTTTCCGGATGGACTCCTTCCACAAGGACATCCAGTGTTTGTCCCTTAAGTTGAGCGCACTTCTTTTTAGAGATATCTCTTTGCAGAGACATAATTTGATGCAACCTTTCCTGTTTTAGTTCATCAGAAATGGTGTCTGAAAGATCATAGGCACCCGTACCCTCTTCGTGAGAATAGGTAAAAACACCCAGATAGTTGAATTCCTGTTCCCTGACAAAACTCACCAATTCCGCGAAATCGGCTTCTGTTTCACCTGGATAACCAACGATAAATGAAGAGCGAATGAAGACATTCGGTCTGGCTTTTCTTATCTGATCCAGAAAACGACTGTAGGAAGATCGGTTTCCTCCCCGTTTCATGGACTTCAGAACGCTTTGACTGGCATGCTGAAGTGGAATATCCAGATAAGAGCATACTTTGGGATGCGCAAACATCTCCAGAAGATGATCGCTAACTTCGTGAGGATACAGATAGTGGACTCGAATCCAGTCGATGCTGTTTATTTGACATAGTTCCTCCAGGAGTTCCGCTAAACCGTTCCTGATCCCGAGATCTTTTCCGTAATAAGTGGAGTCCTGGGCAACCAAATTGATCTCCCTGACGCCTTGCCTGCCCAGTCTTGTGACCTCCTGGACAATATCTTCCCTGGTTCGACTGCGGTGCGGCCCGCGTAGTTTCGGAATGATACAAAAAGAACAGGAATGATTGCAGCCTTCTGAAATCTTGACATAAGCTGAATGTCCGGGAGTGGAGAGGACTCTCTCGCTTGTTGCTGAATAGAGAAAGTCAGGTTCCCAGTGCTGAACCGGTGTTCTTTTTGAAAGATATGTCGCAATATCACCGGTGTGCCCGGTTCCCAGAAAGAGATCGACTTCCGGAATGTCTCGCTCCATGGCTTCGTGATATCTCTGGGAGAGACATCCCGTCACAATCAGTTTTTCAACCTGTCCGCTTTTCTTGAGTTCTCCCATTTCCAGAATGGCGTCAATGGATTCTTCTTTTGCAGAGTCGATAAATCCGCACGTATTGACGATGACAATATCGGCATCTTCCGCTTTTGCCGTCAGCTGATAGCCATCTTTTTTCAAACTGCCGAGCATGACCTCCGAATCAACGAGATTCTTGGCACAGCCAAGGCTCAGCATGCCTACTTTCTTTGGGTTCATGGGCTCAATCGACTTAACATTCTCGGGTATGGAATGGTTTCCCTTACATGGGGAAGTTTACAGATCCATGCAACAGCCCTTTCGATGCCCATTCCAAATCCAGCATGAGGAAATGACCCGTAACGCCTGACATCGAGGTACCATTCATAGGGTTCTTGATCGAGTTTGTGTTGTTCCAGTTGATCCAACAGGTATTCTATGGAAGAGGCACGTTCGCCGCCGCCAATAATTTCACCATAGCCTTCCGGTGCAAGGACATCCATGCCCAGAACCAGCTCACGGTTCTCCGGATCCGGCTCCATGTAAAAAGCTTTAAATACTTTGGGGAACCGATGGACGATAATGGGTTGATCATACTGCTTCGTCAGCATGGTTTCATCATCCCCGCCGAAGTCTTCGCCCCAGTTAATATCGCTGCCCTGTTCCTTCAGTTTCAGAACCGCTTCATCGTAGGTCATTCGAACAAACGGCTTGAGTGCCGCTTTAAGTTTATCGGTATCGCGTTCCAGGATTTCCAGCTCAAACGGGTTTTCCTCCAGAACCCTGGTGACAATCGCGTGAATGAACTCTTCTGAGAGTTTCATGATATCGTCTAAATGGGCAAAGGCAATCTCGGGTTCCACCATCCAGAATTCCGTTAGATGACGTCTCGTTTTAGACTTCTCTGCCCTGAATGTGGGTCCGAAACAATAGACCTTGCCAAAGCTGGCTGCCGCAGGCTCCAGGTAGAGCTGACCTGTTTGAGACAGGAACGCCTGATCATCAAAATAATTGACTTCAAAAAGGGAGCTGGATCCTTCAGCGCTGGTCGGTGTGAGGATGGGACTGTCTATCAAGGTAAAATCTCTTGAGTCAAAAAAGTCACGCACAGCCTTGATAATTGTGTGTCGAATTCGCAAAACAGCCCATTGCTTTTTGGACCGGAACCAGAGGTGACGGTTGTCCATCAGGAACTCGACACCGTGTTCCTTGGGAGTAATGGGAAAAGGCTCTGACAGATGAATGATCTCTATGCCCCTGGCCAGGATCTCGCACTTCCCGTTTCTGGGGTTCTGCTGTACGATCCCTGTAATAGCGACACAACTTTCAGTGGTAAGGCTGCGGGCATCTTCCCATGGCTTTTCTTCAAGCTCATTTTTAACAAAAATCATCTGGGCAAAACCGCTGCCATCTCTAATAACAACGAACTGAATTTTACCGCTTTTACGGTGATGACGAACCCAACCGCGTATGGTTACCTCTGAGTCAAGGTGTTTATCGAGATCTTTAATCAATACTGTGGTCACAAATTCCTCCTAAAAAGGCCTCTGATTATACTTTTTTTCTGGTCTTTCGGTCAACTTGCACTGTTTTGTTTCACCATGTTGAATGGGTATCGCACGTTCCCTGCCTGCCAGCTGCATCCAGTTTGTTTACAATTTTCAATCCAAATTTCCTTTTGTACGACCTCTCGAGGTCACACAGAGCACAAATTCATTAAAATTAAATAATTCTAACGTTACAGCCTTGCATTCAACCTCAATGGCAACCAATGGAACCAGCCAATTCGACTTCCATGACGCCATATTGTCATATTGTCCTGCCCTGCTTTGCGTTCAGACAGGCTTGAGTCCCGCCCTTTCAATTGCAAAAACCAAACTGGAACCTTGCATGTCGAACACAGTCTAGCTATATCCCACATTTTATTATAAGTTAAACTCAACCAACCTGCCTCGAACAGCACCACCATAATGATTACACAAGTTTTACTCTTTTGTTGATCAGAACTGTTGCGATCGTTTTTATGCAATGGCCCTGCTCACTGTGAAAGAATGTCGAATTCCCGGTCTACCGTACGCCACATCTCTCTTTCCTGCTCCAACTGAGCTGCTGTCAAAGGGTGTTCCTCCAGCCATGAAGAGTCTATTTTGACCGTCAATTTCCGTGACAGGTATTTCAGTTCGACAGGCGGAATGGTTGTTTTTTTTCTTGAGCGAAGGAAGAGGCATGCAAGTCGTAAAACAAAGAGCAGCGTCCACGGAATGCGGAAATCAGAGTTTTTTGGAATTCTGATTTTTCTCCTGTGATTGAGAATCAGAAAACTCAGCACCTTTTTGTTGTGTCTTGTAAAGCCTGCCAGGTCCGAGTTCTCAACCAGGTAACTTCCGTGTCTGTGATAACCGCTATGTGAAATGGAGAGGCCAATTTCGTGCAATGATGATGCCCAGCGAAGATAGCGCCTGGCTTGATCTTCCGGGTATGTTTTTTTCCCTTTCAGCAGGGAGAAAAAGTCCAAACTCAATTTTTCCACCAGCTCGGCTTGATGCGGATCTGCTGCGTATTGTTGCATGAGCTGTTTGACGGTAATCTCTCTTTGGTCCCGATTGTTTAACCGGCCAATCATTTCATAAAGCACACCTTCTCTCAAAGCCGACCGGGAGGCGTGTAACGGCGGCAGACTGATTCTTTTCAGAACGGCATGAAGAACGGCCACGCCACCTGGAAAAACAGGCTTGCGTATGTCCTTCAAGCCATCGAACGATAAGCGCTTAACATGACCGGCCTCAATCATGGCTTCAGACAGGATCTCGATATTTTTCAGCGTAATGCCGTCTTTCAGGACTCCCATGCCATCCACCACAGCTTCAATGGTTTTAATGGTTCCCGATGAGCCCAGAGCTTCAGCCGGATACCGATCGTTAAAACGGCCTTCAACGGGCGTGAGCTCCAGTTCTGCTGCCAGGAGCGCCTTTTTGTAATGCTTGGCGGTGATTTTACCCTTGGGGAAAAAACGCTTTGAATAGGAAACACAGCCCATGTCCAGACTGACCATTTTTTTCGGTTTCTTTCCCGAACCCCAGATCAGCTCTGTGGACCCGCCGCCGATATCCACGACAAAACGGCCGTCATAAATGGGCGGTAAATCACCCGTTACACCTAAATAGACAAGTCGAGCTTCCTCTCTCCCGTTGATGATAAAGATGGGATGGCCGAGGATCTTTTCCAGTTTGGCGATAACCTCACTTGAATTCGTTGCTGCCCGCAGCGTGTTCGTCCCCACAATACGAACCGATTCCGGGGGGAAACCTCTCAGGCGCTCTTCAAAAAACTCGAATGCTTCGCAGGCTCGCTCCTGGGCCGCGAGACTGAGGGAACCGTCCTTGCCAAGACCGTCCGCCAGGCGAACCATGATCTTGACACGATCGAGGAAAACAAGGCGATTCTTGGTTTTTCTGGCAATAACCAAATGGAAACTGTTGGAGCCCAAATCGAGAGCCGCGAAGAGTTGTTGTTTGTTTTTTTCTTTGTACATTGATAATTGACTTTCCTGGATTGTAAATTTTAGCGAAGTCAGACTACCTTCTCACATCTTGTCCGCCTATGTCAAAAAATACCTTTTGTTATTTCTTTTATCACAAGCAGGCAATAAAAAAGCCCAAGACCTGGCCTGGGCTTTTTCAATTGGATGAGTCTTGGCTTAATGGGGCTCAGCTGCCGCGGTATGGGGGAAGTAGGTTTCGTTGTTGAAGTTTTTGTGAACTTTGTCCCCACCCCAGATCATTTTCTTGACAGCATGGTCAACGGCCAAATTAAACGGCATATTGTTCCTGAAGGCCGTTCGGAAGGTAAGCCCCAGCATTTTTCGGACGGTTTTGCCAATGTTGTCAATGCACTTGTCGTCACTGAGCTTTTCCACTTCAATATACTGAATGGAACAAACACCACCCATGTTGGCAACATAGTCCGGGCAGTAAACAATACCACGCCTCTGAAGCTCGACACCTATTTTTGAGTTTTGTAACACGTTATTGGCCGCTCCACACAGGATCTTGCAGTTGAGGTCTTTGACATTGTGTTTTGTAACGACCTCACCTTTGGCGCAGGGTGCAAAAATATCCACCTTGGCAGAAATGACTTCTTCAGCGGGAACCACAACCGCTTCGGGATATTTCTCCAGAGCTTTTTTGATACTGGCTTCGTTGATATCATTGATGTAAAGTTTGGCTCCCGCTTTGTAGAGCTTATCGATTAAGGTCTGGCCAACCTTTCCCAAGCCCTGGACTAAAACGGTCCGCCCTTTCAAGGTGCGTTCAGCGTGAAAGAAATCAATTGCAAAATAATCAACCGCGTATTTAATGGATTGGAAGACCCCTTCGGCCGTGTAGGGAGAAGGGTCGACATCAATCCCGAAAATGTTCTTTGTATGCTTTTTAACAATGTGCATGTCTGGAACGGTGGTATTCATATCTTCCGCAGTGTAATACCGATCCTGCTTGCTGTTCACCCAGGCAATGAACTTGCCAAATTCCTCAAGTATTCTTGCTCTTTCAACACCTTCGACACTGGGGTCGCAAACTATTATGGATTTTCCACCGCCCAGGGGTAAATCTGCTACGGCATTTTTAAAGGTCATTCCCCGGCTTAAACGAAGCACATCTGTCATCGCCAAAGCTTCACTTTCATATTTTGCCATCCGACATCCACCCAGAGCTCTTCCCCTGGTAGTATCGTGTATCGCTACAAAAGAAACAACTCCAGGTACTATTTCTGAGCGATAGACAGCTTCCCATTGTGGAATACTCAGTCTTTTTGCTTTTGCTGGATCAAACATCTTTCACTCCTTTTTCTAATTTTAGATCTCTTGCCTGACGACGAGTTATGAAGGCATTTAAAAAGTCTTTTCCTTTTCACTCTTATGTTCTGGCAATGCATTGGTATACCCAATTATTATTCACTCTTTTCTGAGTCTAAATTACCAGTGGTACTATCCCACAAATGCCCCAAAAATACAAGAGTATTCGGTTCACTTTTCCTTTTTGTGGTGTTTTCATACGCATTCAATTCAATTCCAAAAGAAACCAGAAACTCTGGCTCTGATGAATGCGAAACGTTGATGAAGAGATAGAGTATTGATTGAATAAACAAACCAAAGCCTCTTTTTGGGGTTTGTTTTGGGAAATCAATTTATGGCAAAATAGTGAAAACCTGGATTTATCTTTCGACCAAGACTCATGAAAGGCTTTTCACTACAAAACTCAGAGAGGAAACAAGGCTAACCGAATGAGAGGTCATCACCCATGAAGAAGCAATTGGCTGGCATCAAAATCAACACTCGCTCTGCATGTCTGCTCGTTTTTTGTCTTTTGTTGACACTGGAAATTATGTATTTAATTGCAGCCAATCTCTTTTTAAACACGTCGGTTTCCTCCAAAATGATCAACCGCTCGCCAGAAAACCGGCTCATCATATGGGAGCGTGGTTACTCTCTTTACCCTGGACAAGTCACCCTGTATGGCTTCAACATGCGGGTCAAGCACAAAAAAAATCAATGGTATGTAACAACTGAACGTATTAGCGGACATATCAAGCTGTTCAAACTGTTGGGACGTTCTTTCCACATAACTCAAGTTGATGCAGAGCTCCTTTCATTTGGATATCAGAGGCATCCCACATTTTTCCCGGAATCCAAGCGTAAAAAAAAGAAATGGCAAATCCAAATTGACCATGCCGCCATCCATTCCATCACCGAGCTCGTTATTCAGGGAAATTCCCTAAAAGGTGACCTGACAGCAAACGGATCCATGAGCTTCATCACTCGAGGCGAGATGACCGTTAACCCCACCCAGCTTCATTTAAAAAATGGTGTCTTGACCCGATCGGATGAACTGTTAGCAAAAGACATCGAAATGACTATGACCTATTGGACTGACCGGTTCACTCCTTCCATAGAAAAAGGGAAAAAAGCTTTAAAGTACATGTCTGCACGCATGGATGCCACTGGCCTCCTGGGAGCCTACGACCCCACAGAAACCAAGCTGAAAAAATGGTCCTGGCTGGAAATCAACCACAGTGGTCATGTTGAAGGACATATCGCAGTTGATAAAGGTATCGTTGCCAAGGGATCACGAGTCGGTATAACGAAAACGCAAATAGGCGCAACCTATCAGGATTTAAAAGTATCGGGCCTGGGATCCATGAACTTTATATTAAGCAAGCAGGCCGAAGATCCGGAATCCATTGAAACCGCAGACCTTGAAATAGGATTTGACCATTTTAAAATCACCAAACTTAAGCAAAAAAAACCACTTGCTTCAGGTGACGGTTGTCGAATCCTGATTGAGAGTGCACCTATTGACTTCAGTCAGCCCTTTAGCACTCTGGATATTTCTGTTTCTCTTCCTCCGTCCACAGTCTCAGATGCCACAGCTTTCAATTCCTATCTCGGCGGAAAGGACTTCCTCGCCTTTACGGGCGGCCACGCTGCTTTGTCGGGAAACATTCAATACCTGGGAAAGGCAAGGGAGGGCGGTGGCTGGCTCACCTTTGAGTCCGACAACCTTGAAATGCTATTGAAAGGCAAGCCCATCGCAACTGCCTTTAAACTGCAGGCTAATTTTTCCGAATTCAGACCTGGCGACCCTCGTATTGTTGTCACGGGCAGTTCCATCAACGTCAAGAGTTTAAACAGAAACTGGTATTCCCATTCTGTCTTAATGAGCGGACTTCTGTCCTGGACACCTGAAGCCATAAAAAAAGGCGGCAAAGTCCTGAAAAATGCCGAAGGCCAATTTCATTTAAAGTCCGAAGTTTCAGATATCGACTTTATCAATTCATTTTTTGATAGACAACAAGGATTCAAGATAAACGGACCTGGCAGTCTGGAAGGAAAGATACGACTGGCCAATGCCGATTTGGTTCCCGGTACTTCCATTCAAATCGATGTTCCCGACATTCAAGCGAGTGTGTTGGGCTACGTGGCCAGGGGAAACGCCATTCTCAAAGCCGGTATTCAAGCTAAAAGGCGCCCTTCAAAAGGATCAAAGGCCCATATCGATCTCATTATTTCAGATTACACCGTCCGCAGACAAGGCGAGCAGCGCGATCACAGCAAAGGTGAAAAAATCACGGCATCCATTCGTGTTCCCGATTTTGAACTCATGGAAAGTCCCGATTTTGAAATGATTGTAAACCTGCCGAGAAACGAAATACCGGATATGAGTTCCTACAATGGGCTCCTGGATAAACACTCCGCATTTAAAATAGTTAGTGGAAAAGGTTACAGCTACGGTCGTCTGAGGTTTCTGAGTCAAACGGAGTCTATGGAGGGCGAATTGACACTGAAAGCATCCGATCTATGTGCCACTTTTGAAACGCTTCCCATTCATGGGAGCCTGATGTTTGAGGGCAAGTTGAACAGTGACGATGAAAAAAACATGCTTTTCAACCTGGATGGGTCTAAATTGACATTGGACCAGGTCTGGACAGGCCAAAACAAGCCCGAAGAGAACTGGAGCATGATTTGTGAGTTTGAAAAAGCGAAACTAACCTGGAAGCGTCCTATGCTGATAAAGGGTGAAATGAGTTTAAAAATGACAGATACCGCTCCTGTTGTGGCTATTTTTACTGAGAAGAAACGCATGTATAAAATATTGCAGAATATTCTGACCATTAAACACATCCATGGCAATGCGCATTTCGATTTGAATGAGAACTTCTTCGATGTAAGCCTTTTCGATGTCCAGGGAAAAAAACTCAAAGTTCTCGGTAAAGCCAGAATGAGTAAGCAAGTTAAAAGAGGCGCTCTATACGTCAAACTAAAGGGAATCCAGGCTATGATCAGTTTAGAAGGAGATAAAAAACGTCCGTACTTTATAAGGCCTTTAAAGAAATTCCATCAAATGGATGTATTTATCGAGTAGGAACTGACCGTGACGTATTTTTTACCTGGACTTTTTCGGGTTTTTAGATGGTTTTTATTTAATTTGCGACAGAATCCTATTGATTTCTTCCGTGTGTTTTGAACCACCCTCTATGGCTTTTTCCAACATGTATTTTGTCACAAACGGCTTTCCTGCCTTATAAAACGCATAACCGGCATAGAAGTACACTTCATGGTTCCTGAAGCCCGAGTTCGCCAGCCGGTGAAATATGTCGGATGCCTGGTTGAAGTGTTCTTCCAGCAAAAGTTTGCGCGCCGTGAAGTACAAAGTCATATCATCTTTAGGATATTCGCCAGCATACATGGTGAGAAAACGATTGAAGCCATCCAGGTCGTTTTTAGCAAGACAATCAAAGATGGCTCTTTCTTTCTGGTCTTTTGACATCATACCCTGCTTCCATTGATCGATGATCTTAGTTAAGGCATCAAAATCCGGGTTGAGTTCTCTGCGAAGGGTTGTTTTTTCTTTTTCAAGACCTGGAAAAACCGCGGTTTTTTTTATGTTATTGAGATGCATATAAGCCTGAGCGAGATCTTGAGACTGAAGGTAGCTTTTACCGAGATAGTAACGCGACTTATCGTTGAGTTCAGACAACCCGGACAGGACCTTTATCACCGTCTGGTAATTGTGCTTCATGTAGTGATATTGTGAAAAACAGGCAAGATACCTCTGGCTGTTGGGATTGATCTGCCCTAAATAGGTCAAATGGGGCTTTGTTTTCCTCAGATTGCCCGATTCCAGCAGTCTCTCCACCAATTGGAAGCGCAACTCCGTATCGTCGGGCTGATTTTTCACCATGCGCTGAAGTTTGGAAAGGGTCGGCCTGGCCTGCTGTTTCACAGCGGAATTCTTTACTTGCTGGCGGCTTTTTCTCTCTTTTTGCTGTTCAGCCTCAAAGAACTGCTGATCCGTTCCAGCTGCCGATACGGAGAGCATCGGTTCTTTTTCGAGCTGTTCTTTTTTTTCCTTCTTGCGAGCGCGCGTTTCTTCAGGTGTGGACTTGCCTGTCTTGTTTTCCTCTTGAACGGAATTCTGCCACTCCATCAGATCTTCCATGTGACCCTGTGTTTGAGGCAATGATGGATATTTAACATGATAATAATAGCCTTTTGCCTCAAAATACCGTTTCTTGGACGCGGCGGCATTGCCGAGCACTTCATTGGCCAAGGCATTGACCGGGTCAACTGCCAGAATCTGGTTGGCGTAGACACTGGCTTGTTTCTTTTTCCCTGTGTTTAATTCCAGCTCAAGAGCCGTCGTCAACAGGAACAAATCATCGGGAAAGAGTTTAATGGCTTTTTTAAGGTCTTTTTTTCTGGAGCGGAGTTGGTCATTGGCTGTTAGTGTGCGTATGTATTTCTTCCATACTTCAATTCTATCCGGTTCCTTTTGGAGCATTTGTCTCAACTCAACTGGGTCTTGCGGCAGCGCGGGTGGCGGCGGCTGAAGCTCACCGGTAAGTATCAGGAAATTACGCCACACGGAGTCTTCAATTTGAATATGTTCATCACCGATTTTATCCCGCAGCGACTTGACCTGGATTTTGTGTTTTTGTAACGCGTCTTCGTCACCGGTGATCTGGGCGATAAGAGCAAGCCGCACACGACAGCTCAGAAGGTAATCCGGATAATCAAGAAAGCCAAAGGCCGCAATTTCAAGCAGTTCTTCTGCTTTTTTATAATCTTCAAGAGCCATAGAAGCTTTGCCTTCTCGATAGGTTCTCAAATAAAAGCTGTTTTGAGCGCAGACATCCAGCAGGGCGGTAAAAAGGAAGAGAATGACGAGTTTTTTATGCATTGATGCACCTTTATCTTGTTTTTGGTCGGCTTATCAGCAGGTTGCCAGCAGAAATAACAACATCTCATGGCATTAATCCATTCTGAAGTGAAAACCCAACAGGCGGATATGCCATTCAGCCGGAAAACACGGTTCGTTTCTATCGGACCCGGCTGATGCCAGACCAGTCTTGTTAGGATCATACCCGATCACGCTTGCCATCTGGACAAAAAACTCAACTCAGGCATAAAAAACCAGTGGATGTAAATGGATTTTTTTACATGGTCATGGTAAATTGCACGAGTTGCCGTGTCTTGCCGGAATCCCCCTGGTTCCCTGGTTGTCAGAAACACAAACAAGTACATTCAAGATAATACTAGAGCTTAAGGATATGGTTCTCTTGAGGCAAGTTAGGACGAGCACGGTTAACGAATCCTGTATGTTTTTAACTTGCAGGCCTTGCACCAGGAATAATATGACTATTTTACTTATACAGCACAAAAATCAGACCGCTCTTTTCAGTCTGCGGATAGAGGTTGCAAGGCAGGTTAATCGCGGGGAAAAGAGAAACCCCTACAGGTAAAGAGATTGAATCAAAGTGGGAGAAATATGGATCCGGTTCTACTGATAGGCCTTAGAAAACAACAAGAGCAAGCCTGGGAAGTCGAGGAACACCTGGATGAATTGCAGATGCTGGCGTATAACATTGATTTAAACGGCAATTTCCGACTGATACAGCAAAGAGACAAACCCCACAACGCCACCTTTGTCGGCAGTGGTATGGTAGAGAAGATTCAGCAGTACGTGGTAAATGAATCGCTGAAAGCCGTTATTTTTGACGATGAGTTATCTCCGGCGCAGCAGCGCAACCTGGAAAAAGCCCTTTCTGTTCCCGTTTACGACCGACCCTTTGTCATTTTGAGTATTTTCTCTGAAAGAGCCAAAACGAAGGAGGCCAAGACTCAGGTTGAACTCGCCCGCATGAAGTATGAATACCCTCGACTCAAAAAAATGTGGACTCACCTGCATCGACAGGCAGGACACATTGGAGGAAGAGGCGGAGAAGGCGAAAAGCAGCTGGAAATCGACCGCCGCATGGCCCGCAAGAAAATGGGTCGCCTGGAAAAAGAGCTCAAACGCTTTGAAACCAGGAGAAAAACCAGGAAGAAGCAGAGAAAAAACCTGCTCAACATTGCCCTGGTCGGATACACCAATGCCGGCAAGTCATCCCTCATGAATCAGCTTACCAAGGCTCATGTTGAAGCTGATGACCGTCTCTTCGTCACACTGGACGCCACCTCTCGAATATGGAATGTGGACCCAATCCTGAAAACCGTTTTATCCGACACCGTCGGTTTCATTAGAAAGCTGCCCCACAACCTGGTTGCTTCATTTAAGTCCACTCTAACCGAAGTAAGCGATGCCGACTTGCTGTTCCATGTCATCGATGCCTCACATCCGCACCTCGAGGAATTGAGAGAAACCGTCGATGGAGTCATTGAATCCTTAATCGATGAGCACATCCCTACCGTGCTTATTTTCAATAAAATCGATAAACTGTCTGATTTTGATCTCAAAAGCCTCAAAAGAGTGTTTCCCGATGGTCTTTTCGTTTCAGCAACCATGAAAACGGGAACGGAAAAATTAAGAGAATATGTCCTGAACCACTTTGCTGAAAAAATTGAAACAAGAACGTTCCTGCTGCCTGCCCGGGCACTTGGCCGCTTTTATCACATCAACGACTTTGGTCAGGTGCTGCACACCCACCACGAAAATGAAGGCATGTTCCTTGAACTGCGTGCCTTGAAGGAAAGGTTCCCCGCTTTAATGCGGGAAATTCCCGATCTGATTGAAATTGATCCAGCAGATTACCGAGCCAAAATCAATGAAGCAAACTGACTATCACATTTTTCGCGTGGGAGATTGGGAAGTGGTCGTCGGTAAAACCGCTCTGGCGAACGATCAGCTCAGTATCAAAACAGGAAAGCCAAAGGACTTCTGGTTCCACATTGCGGGCATGCCTGGCTCTCATGTCATCGCGAGGCACCCCGAACATCCGGACAGCTGCCCAAGAGAGATCAGACGGATCGCGGCCGGCCTGGCAGCCTATTTTTCCAAAGCGAGAAAAGGGGGAACCTGCACCGTTCACTGGACAACGTGTTCACAGGTTAAAAAACGACCAGGCGCACCTGCCGGTCAAGTGGTTCTCAAAAAGTTCGACGTAATGAAAGTCAAACCGCTCGACCCGCAGGCCCTTGAGGATTGATTGCTTCTCGCTGTCATCAAATCACTATCTATTTGTAACCACGAGTGAACACGAATTTCCACTAATGTTTTATGGTTGGTTATTTCTTTTTGGTATTATTTTTGACATCGGGTGTGTTGTGTTTGTGTGACTCTATCAGTTCTCCATGCATGTCTAGCTCTGAAAGACAACCCTTGCATGTACAGCCACCATATAATGCCTGTCTAATTGTTTTCGGTATCCTGAAAAATGGCTGCCACGCGCCACAAATTGGACATTTCACGTTTTTAATGACAATCAGGGGGCCTATTTTCTTTACCATATTCTCTGAACCTCAATTTCATTGACTAACAGATCAAGGAAAGTAATGATCGATTAAGTCGTTATCAAGTTCCTGTTTCAAGTACTCAAAAGATGTTTCAGAAGCCAAAGTAAGCACTTCAGCTTGGCTCATAGCGGACAAGTCTATTTCACTGGCATTCAGCGTATCATAAACTTTCTCAAGTGCTAAGTTGTGTAACACTCCATATTCATTGCAAGGATTCCTTTCCTGGCATAGCCCAACAGCTGATAGGACAAGTGTGAAGAGTAAGTTGCGAATTTTCATAAAAAGCTGCTTTTATTTTTCTTGATTTATAAATTGAGAGATTCTGATAATTATATACATAACTACTAATGTTAAAAAAGACAACCAAGACTTGCATCTAGAGCTCATGTTTTACCAAAAATTTGCGCCCGACCTCACAGGGGTCTGGTGAATTTTGCAACATACTGGTTTTTCGAATACTTTTCTAAAGCATTATTTTCTCACGCCTTCTTACGACCAAGCACTTCAAGAACAGCCGGTCTCTCGCTACCGCTTCAGTTGACCACCGATACGTTTCCGTTTTCAATCAACAAGAATGCCGTGGTTTTTTGTTAAGTTGCCCACAGCTTTGTAGTACTGAACCATGGCCTTCCTGTAGGCTATTTTCGCTCGAATTTCAGAAGATATGGCCGTCGTCAATTGGTCTTGTGCTTCGGCAATCTGGTAATTGGTGGTCAGACCGTTTTGGAATTTCTGAATTTCGGCTGCCAAACTCTCCTCTCTGTATTTGCGGGCTTTTTGATTGGCTTTTATGGAGTTTTCAGCTGATCTCAGTTCTCTGAGCGCACTTCTCACTTCTTCGCGAATGGTCTTTTTAGTCGACTCAAGCTGGAGCGCGCGTTGTCGCAAGCTCAATTCAGCTTCAACGATCCTCAGTTTATTGGCCTTGTTAAAAGGTGTCCAGTTCAAGATCAGTTCCACCGTGTAACCGGGAAAGTCGAGGCCAAATGCGTTACTGACGGCTTCTGTATAAGAGTTTTCCTTGTCAAACGGATAGCTGGCACCCGTTGAGCGGTAAGAGGCCGATAATTTAAGATCGGGTTTTTTCTGGTTGAGATAGTAATCGTAGTTCAGCTTTTCATTTTCCTCGTAAATACGCTGTTTTTCCAGTTCTACCCGGCTTGCAAAGGCCGTTTTAAACGCCTGTTCCTTATCCAGCTCGATGAGTTCAACTAGCGGTACATCCACCGGCTTAATGGGTTGGTCCCATTGTTCGTCGGGCAGATTCATGACTTTACGCAAAACATCTTCGGCCTGCCGGACTGCATTTTCAGCGGAAACCAGTTCCGATTCCTTTGAAGCCACATTGCTTTCCGCAAATACCAGTTCAATAGGCGCAAGGGTTCCTATTTCAATTTTTGTCTTGTTCTGATCGTACAGTTGCTTGGCTAAATTCAGCGAATTTTCAATGGCGGTGTAGTTTTCTCTGGCGTTAATTAAATCCCAGTAAGCCGTTTCCGTTTGAGTTAAAACATCGATCATTCGCAGTTCCAAATCAAGGTTGGAAAGCTCCAGGTTGCCCCTGGCGAGGTATTCGTCCTTTTTGCGGATCCGCTCATCAAAGGAAAAGTTCTTCAAAAGACTCTGCTCCGCGCCAATCCACCAGGCACCTGTGTAAAAGTTACCGAAGGAGTTGTCGGCGTTGCTGTCTCTTCCGTTAGCCTGAACCCCGCCCTGCCAACTGAGTCCAATGGACTCCTGTTTTGAAAAGGTGAGCTGGAACGTGGTTGTTTCATCCGTAACAGTACTGCCAGCGGATCCTTCGTTGGAGTTATTGGGCGCTCGATCTTTGGAATCAAAACGCGTGTTGGCGCCAATGGTTGGTTCGTAAACCGTTTTAGTTAAATCAAAAGATATTTTCTTGGCGTCCACCTGCAGTTTCTGCAGTTTAATATCCAGGTTGTGCTCAAGGGCGGTTCTTAAAACTTCCCCTAAAGTCATTTTCCGCTCTTCTTCAGCAAGACCACCCACATTGATAACGGTGATTCCAATTAATATCAAGATCCCTTTTTTCATATCAGCCCCCGTTTACACCATAAAACAAAACAAACAATCCTACGGTTTTTCTCTTCAAAAGTTTGTTTTCTTTTTTCCATTGCACAGGGCGAATTTTAACAAAAATGACTGAAAGAATCTCTGTTGGAAACCATTCTTTTCCTTTTCGTGCGGGGCGATGTCCTGTTGATCGGCTGACTCAAGCCGGAAAAAAACGGAAAACTAGCACATTCCGCTGTTTACGGTGTCAAGATCAGTGGTAGCATGGGCTTCAAGTGGAGGACGAAAATGATTCTCGGTAAAATGCGCGCGAAACACGATAATTCTTTAGAGAAGTCCATTGAAACTTCATCCGGGAATGTGGTCTACACGCTTTTCCAGGACAGTCAACCCGTCGAGATGAACGCCTATTTAGGAGAGCCCATCACCCTGCGCTTTTCCGGCACGATCTCCTGCATCCATTGCGGCAGAAAGATCCGCAAGAGTTACAGTCAGGGTTACTGCTATCCGTGCTGCCGGAAACTGGCACAGTGCGATCTCTGCATTCTTAAACCTGAAACCTGTCACTATCATGCGGGCACATGCAGGGAACCCGAATGGGGCGAGAAACACTGCATGCGGGATCACTTTGTCTACATTGCCAATTCATCCGGTTTAAAGGTCGGTCTCACCAGAGCCACTCAAATTCCCGCTCGCTGGATGGATCAGGGTGCCATTCAGGCGATTCCTGTCTATAAAACCAAAACCCGATATCAGGCCGGCTTGCTTGAAGTGACCATTGGCAAGGCCGTCTCGGACAAAACCAACTGGCGTAAAATGCTGAAGGGTGAAGTGGAGCAACTGGATATGCAGGCAGAAGCAGCCGAACTCCTGAATCGCACAGTCGATGATATTGAAGCACTCTCGAAGAGTTTAGGCGAAAATCAAATCGAACCCTGTTACGAGAACCGCGTCTACGAGTTCAACTATCCTGTTTTAACGTACCCAACCAAAATTAAGTCTTTGAATTTCGACAAGCAGCCGGAAGTATCTGGAACCCTGCTGGGCATTAAAGGCCAATACCTCATTCTGGATTCAGGTGTCCTCAATATCAGAAAATTCACGGGCTACGATGTTGAACTCTACGTCTGAAACAAACGATACGCGACTCTGGACGGTCTACCTCATCGAGTGCCAGGACGGAACCTACTACTGCGGCGTCTGCCTGCTGGAGAGGCTGGAACTGCGTATAGCAGAGCACAACAGCGGCAAGGGCGCGCGTTACACCTCGGCTCGATATCCGGTTAAACTGATTACCTCGACAAAGGGTTTAAACAAGCAGCAGGCCTACCGGCTGGAATACCGCGTGAAAAAAATGAGGCGAGATAAAAAGATCGCCTGTTTGAAAAACTATCGCACTTGATACGTACAGCTCTCATTTTGGCATGAATTTCAGACTTCAGGGAGCCTCCCAAGGGTCAGACCACAGCCCCTTTGGCGTTGTAACCCGTATGGCAGCACTCCGACTCTTTCAGACTGCGCCTTGCGGGTTAAATGGTGCCGATGGCATCTTCCCGAATCCAGCCGTTATAACCATTTTCCAGCCTGATTCGCAGCCAGCCGTTACTCCTGGCCAGAATTTTCACGCGCTTGCCTTCGTACACAGTAAAGCTGACATCCTCACGACTGGACGGACCGGAGCGAATGGGCTCTTCTGATTTCAAAACCACGCCTCTGTCCTTTTTCTGCAAGTAGTGGTACTGGTAAGAGACCCCGCCCATCAGTAAGAGACTCAACAACCCCAACGAAAAGACAGCCACTCTGGTTTTGGCACCCGGATGTTTGTAAAAGAGCACAAACCACGCCAAGCCTGAAAGCCCGAGCAGAACAGCCGTCAGGATATAAACCCATAGATAGGGCACGGTGTGCATTAAAGTCCGTATTTTGGCTTCCATTTGATCCGCGTTGGGGTCGGTCTTGGCTCTGGGTCGAGCTGCCAGAGCGAGATTGAGATTGTGAGACAAGTCCTCGTTCCCGGGTAAATAGGCCTGCGCTTTTTCAAAATAGAGCACCGCATAACCCATCTTTCTCAACTTAAAGCAGGTATTCCCCATATTGAAAAACAAAGCGCCATTTTCTATTCCCTGATGATACAGCTCCAGGTAACCTGTGAGAGCCGCTTCATACTTGCCGTCTGTGTAATCCCGATTGGCTTGCTCCCAGGTTTCCTGCGGAGACATCACCAGCATGAACATCAAGAACACCGTATTCATTTCAACACCTCTTCCACTTTGGTCAGTGTTTCCTCTGCTAACGCCAACAGTTTCTCCTTCGAGGACAAACTACTGGATGTAAACCGCGCAAAATCACAGGACTCAATGCAGGAAACCAAATCTCTATGCAGCTGCTGATCTGCCGATTTCTTTTCAAGTTCACGTTCAATCTCATCCAAAGAAATACCCTGGCCGGATCGCATGAACTTGGCGCCGAAATAATTCATAATAGCCTGGGACAGATCGGTATGAAAGACCTCGTTGGGATCATTGATTCGCTTTTTGAGTTTCTTGATCTGGCCTTTAAACTCTTTAAAAGCCAGCTTGGGTCTCAGCTCTTCCTGTTTCCCCATCCAGTTCTCTCTCATTTTCCTGATGACAAGAAACGACATATTGAAAAGAAAACCCAGACCACAAATGAGATAGAGCAGGTCGGGTTTCATGTATTCCCGTTCCTGGTGAGTCCAGCCCTCGGCCTCAAAATCGATGTATCGCAGGTTTTCATCTTCAACCGGTGCCGCGGGGCCGATGACACCAACTTGCTGCTGACCGGGAAGACGACTGCCGGCTTCGACATCCACCGTGTATTCGCGGGTGGATAGGGTTTGATAGCTTTTGGTCTTGATATCAAAGAAAGAGAACGCAACCGGCGGCAGCGTGTAAGTTCCCTCGTTTCTTGGAACCAGGGCGTAAACCCATGTTTTTTTAACCACCAGACCATTCTGTTCCTCTGATTGCGGAGCTCCTCCGTCAAACACTTCAAAGTGATCTTTCAACTGCTCTGTCCGGAGCTGCTGAATGGCGGAAAAGTTGCCCTTTCCCGATAAAATCAGTTTATAGGAAAGTGTTTCACCAATGGCTATTTTCGCCTTGTCTATTTCGGCCTTTAATTGAAACTGACCCACCGCCCCGCTGAAATCGGCAGGCTTATTCTTGTCCGGCAGAGGTACAATATGGAGTGTTCTGGCTTTTGTAAGCCGCTTCACATTTTGCAAGTCAGCCATAAAGCCACCCGTGGAAACGGCCAGGTTAAACTCCACAGGTTCAATGGTGACGTTTCCTGTCTTGGTGGCGTAAAGAAGGCGTGAGCCCACGAAGTTTTTTTGGTATCGCTTGCCGTTTTTCTCAACGACCCTGCCCTGTTGTTCCTGTGCCTGTACTTCTTCAATCCAAAAATCCGCCATTTCAGGCCACTCCATTGCGGACCTCTGCGGATAAATCTCAACACCCCGGGTATAGAGAAACACCTGCACGGGAATGGCTTCGCCCTTGTAAAACTTATTTTTAGGTACCACCAGCTCGGCAAAGACTTCTGCTTCTCTGGTCGCTCTCTGTCTTGGCTCAAAGGGTGAGCGGCTGAAGAAGTCGTCAAACAGGGATCTTCGCCCCCTGTTGTTGGTTTGCACTTTCGTTTCGGCTGCACTAACCGTGACTTTGACGGCAGGACTTTGGTAAATCTTTCCATCCACATTGACTTTTTGTGCCGGAAAGACAAACGTTCCCTCCCGCTTGGGTTTCAAGTAGTAGGTGTAGCTTTTTTGAGAACTCATCTTGCCATTGACGATGCTGGTTGAAAAAGACGTGTTTGGAGACCGGGAAATAAGCTGGAAATCATTGGCTTTAAGACCATCGGGAAAACTCGGCGTTCGGTTGGACGCCCCTTCAATGGCGATTGAGAATTGAAGGTTCCTGTTGATGGGTAGGTTTCTGGGAGCAATATCAAATGTAACCTGTGCCAGGCTGCCAGCAGCCCACATGAAAAGCGAAGCTAAAAACAATACCTTATTCATTACCAATCCTTTGATTTCCTCTGCCCTTTACTCGACTTTCTTCGCATAAACTGTTTCTGTTGTTGCGCTTCCTGTTCCTTGAGCGCATTCAGGATCTGTTCTTTCATCCTCTCGGACTCAGGCATCTCTTCCATGGGGCTGGGCTCAGCCTGAGACGCTTGATTCTGCTCCTCACCTGTTTTACCATTTTGCCGCTGGTTTTCCTGAGATTTTTTTTGATCCTGCGGTTCTTTTTGCTGCTGTTCACTCTCTTGCTGTTCTTTTTTCTGGTTTTCTTCCTGTGAATCTTGCTGCTGATTTTCTTGTTGATCCTGCTGTTGATCGCTGGATGGATCTTTCTGATTCTCCTGCTGACCGGACTCCTGCTTTTCCTGATCCTTTTGATCCTGTTCCTTTTGATCCTGACCCTGCTGATCCTGGTTCTGCTGATCTTTTTGCTGACTGTCCTGATTCTGTTGATCCTCTTGTTGGTTATCCTGGTTCTGGTCTGATTGAGAATCCTGCTTCTCCTGATCCTCTGAGTCCTTCTTGTCCTTGTTATCCTGCTGCTGTTGTTGTTCCTGCTGCTGGAGTTTCTTGAGAGCGATTTCCAGGTTTCTCTTCGCGTCCTGATCATCGGGGTGCTCTTTGAGATAAGAGACGAAGTGCTCAACAGCCGATTCCAGTTTCTGATTGTTGAGCTCCATGAGGCCCGCATTAAATTCAGAGACAGACTTGGTATGGGCGTTCTCGGCACTTAACGCCTTTTCGTAAAAGAGTTCGGCTTTCTGGCTGTCTCCAATCAGAGAATAGGTATTGGCGATGTTATAGGCCAGTTCGCTGTTTTCCTTGTCTTCTTCGTACAATTCAAGATAGGCGTCCAGGGCTTCCTGGTAGCGTTTCTCGCCAAAGAGTTTATTGGCCTGATTGTTCTTGTGTGGAGCCAAGACAGAGGAGACCCCCGCTTCACTCATAAAAGAAAACAAACATGCTGTCAAGATAAGAGCGGCCTTCATGATGCCCTCCTTTGCGTTCGTCTCTTTCTCTTCAAGGTGTGATCTCCAATGGCATAAGAGATGGTCAGAAAGACCAATCCAAGTTGTAAAAGCAATTGAAAATAGTCCTGGCGTTGATCCTGCAGCCTTGAGTTGAAATCTCTTTTTTCCATTTTTGAAAGGTAATCGTAAATGGCAACCAGCTCCCGACCGCTTTCCGTAATGCGATAGTATTTACCACCGCCCATTTCAGCCACTTGCTTCAAGGTAGCTTCATCGAGCCGCGTGATAACCAGGTTGCCGTATCGATCGCGTTTAAAGGCACCCTCTTCACCCTCTAGCGGGATACGCGCGCCAGATTTGCCCACATGCCCCACGCCAACGGTAAACACTTTAATGCCTCTTTCCACCGCTTCCTTTATTTCGGATCTGGGATCCTTCTCGTGATGCTCGCCATCGGAAAAAATGACCAGAACCTTGCTGGCCGAGGACTGGCTGCGTTCAAAGACGTCAACGGCTTCACGGGTAGCGGCACTGATATCCGTACCGCCGTCGGAGATGACACCGGGCTCGAGGCTGCTGAGGAACATCTGAATAGCGGAGTAATCCACGGTGAGAGGACAATAGGTAAAAGCACTGCCGGCAAAGGCAATCAGCCCAACCCGGTCGCCCTTCAACTTCTCCAGAAAGAGATTGACCTCCTGACGAGCCTTCTGCATGCGCGAGGGCGCCACATCTTCAGCCCTCATACTCTCAGAGACATCCAGGGCAATAATGATATCGATCCCTCTGTGTTTGACGGTCTCCAATTTGCGGCCCCACTGAGGTCGAGCCGCGGCCATCAGCAGAAAAATCACTCCCAGACACAGGCTGGCCATGCGGGCGAACCTCATTTCAAAGCCCGGAGCCATCACTTTGGGGGCGGTTTCGCCTTCTACCATGGTGGAGAGAATTTGTGATCGGCTCTTTTCTGCCATAAAAAAGGCTATAACCAGAATGGGAACCAGGGTCAAGGCATAGAGAACTTCTGGATAGACAAAGACCATCAGGGCACCCTCCTGCAAAAAATTTTACTCATCACAATCTCAAAAATCAGGAAGCAGCAGCCAGCCATGAGGAACCAGGGAAACAGTTCTCGCCATTTCTCGTAATTCTTTACGCGAACTTCACTCTTCTCAAGTTGATCGATTTCACTGTACACCTGTTCAAGGTCCTCGAGACTGTCGGCCCGATAGTACTGCCCGTTTGTCTTGCTGGCAATTTCCTTCAGTGTTTCCTCATCCACATCGGTTCTATCGGGACTTCCAAAGCCTATGGTGTAGATTTTGATGTCTTCCTGAACCGCGAAGTCAGCCGCGGTCAGAGGCGCGACGTTACCGGCTGTATTGGTTCCGTCTGTCAGGAAGATGATTATTTTGGATTGGGCATCAGACTCTCGAAGCCGTGTCACACCTGTGGCGATGACGTTGCCAATTGCCGTGCGTCTCATCTCTTCGGGAAAGAGATCGATGTTGACTTCATCCAGCAAGTTCAATAGCAGAGGGTAATCCAGTGTCAGAGGACACCTTGTCAATGAGAACGAAGCAAAGGCAATCAGACCGATTCGATCCGAGCGTCTGCCTTTAATAAATCGAGCCATGACTTTTTTGGCGGCATCGAGCCTGGTCAGCGCTCTCCGCTCCGAAACCATATCGGCTTCCGCCATGGAACCGGAAGTATCCAGAATCATCATAATATCAACACCGTGGGTCTTGATTTCCTGAAAAGAGGTTCCTGCCTGCGGGCGAGCCAAAGCAATGATCATCAGAATGAAGCCCGGATAAACGGCCCAGTGCAAGTGAGGAGAAATCATCATGCGCCATGTTTTTGGCAAGCCTTTTAATGAAGACCCGCTGCTGAACAAAATGGAAGCGCGTCCGTGTTTTACCTGCCAAAGGTGCAGGAAAAAGAGAAAAGCCGGGATAACAAGGAGAAGCAGGTACCAGGGATCAGCTAATCTCATCATGGTTCACCTCCTCCTGCTCAACACACTGCGGCTTCAATATGTGAATGAGACGATAAGCGAGATTCACGACTTCGTTGTTCTCCGATTCCATAGGTTCGTATTTTGCAAATTTGACCCTGTCACAAAGCGAATTGAAATCGCTGTTCTTTTCCAGAAACTCGCCGGGCATTTTTGTGTCGGCAAAGAATTCTTCGAATTCAAAACTGGTCATTTCATCTCCCGGAATGGAAAAAACCCTGCCAAAAAAGTGATGCATGATTTGACTGATTTCAACGTAGAATTTCTTGTACTCGCCTTCTTTGAGAATGGAGCTGTTGACGAGATCGCGCATGCGGATGTTGACTTCCTGAAGAGGCGGCAGAGGCGGTGGTTCGGGAGCTTCCACCGAGCCTTTGGCGCGATACCTTCTCCACAAGAAACAGGCCACGATTAAAAGAACGAGAAGAGCCCCTATGATGGACGCCGCAAGGGGAAACTCTTGCATGGTTATCTGGGGTTTGGAATCGGACAGCGCCTCATCGCCTTCCTCGAGAACGCTCTCAATGGTGATTTCTATTTCCCGTGTTTCAAAAACGGCATCTTCATGGTCGGGATTACTTCCCTTTATTTGAAAGGGCGGAATGGTAAATTCCCCCAACCGATACCAGGACAAGGTCGAAATTAACTCGACCTTTAATAAATTGGTATCGGGTACCGAAACCGCTTTGCTCCACCGGGACTGGTGAACCACGGCATCGGCGAGACGATCGCCCAACGTGGAAAGATCAAAATTCCAACCCCGCTCAAAATGAAGCTCAACGATGTATGTCACGGTATCGCCGACATTGGCTTCGCTCCGGTCAACCCGTGCGGTGACAATGGGATCACGCCCCAAAACAGCACAGGTGAGGAAAAAGATAAAACCAGCTGTTCTCACCTTTTCAACTCCCTCATTTTAAAGAACACAATCAGCTCTTTCTCATAGGATTTACCTGTAAAGACAGGAATGTAGTCAACCTGTGATTTCTTCAGAATCAACTCGGTCTGCGCTCGCCAGTCCTTTGCTTTTTTAATAAAAGCCTCCCTGAGCCTGCGGCTGGAAAAGTCGATGATGTACTCTTCACCCGTTTCGCCATCTTCAAGTGCCATGAGTCCCTTTGACGGCGGATCAAACTCCCTGGGATCAAAAACGGGAATGGCCACCAGGTCGTGCCTGTTTTGAACCTGCCGCAGCGCTTCACTGTAATTGTCGTCGAGAAAGTCACTAATTAAAAAAACGACCGCCTTTCTTTTCATGACTTTGGCACAGTAACGCAGCGCTTCAGAGACATTGGTTTTCACGTTCTGCGGCTCAAACGCCAGCACTTCCCGTATTAACCTCAAGACGTGGTTCTTGCCCTTGTTGGGTGGAACGAAAAGCTCAACTTGATCCGAGAAAATAAGGCAGCCGACTTTGTCCTGGTTCCTGATGGCCGCCAATGCAAACAGAGCGGTCAGCTCGGCGGCCAACGCGCGTTTCGATTTGGCTCTGGAGCCGAACTCGGTCGAACCGGACATATCCACCATGATAAGAACCGTCAATTCCCTCTCTTCAATGAACTTCTTCACATAAGGAGTACCCATGCGGGCAGTGACATTCCAATCAATGGAACGAATATCATCTCCGGGTAAATAAGCTCGAACTTCAGAGAACTCCATTCCCTGACCTTTAAATACAGAGTGATATTTGCCCGCTAGATTCTCGTCTACGATCCTCTTCGTGCGGATCTCTATTTGACGAACCTGCCGGAAAATCTCTTTGTTTTGCATTTAGGGAGCCTCAACACCATCAAATAGACGCTGCACAATGTCTTCGGAAGTCACATTCTCCGCTTCAGCTTCAAAGGTGAGGCTGATGCGGTGACGCAGGACATCAAAGCCAATGGCTTTTACATCTTCGGGAATCACGAAGCCTCTACCCCGCATGAAAGCATGCCCCCTTGCCGCGTTTAGAAGGGATAAAGAGGCTCGAGGAGAAGCCCCAAAGTCAATTAACTCTTTTAAATCCTGCAACTCACCTTCCGGTTCCCTTGTCGAAAATACCAGGTTGATAATGTAATCCCGAATGCGATCATCGACGTATATTTCCTTCACCACTTCGCGGGCGCGAAAAATATCTTCCGCGTCGGCAATGGCGCTGGGCTCCAGAACGTTCCCTGTGGTCATCCGATCCATAATGTTTCGCTCTTCATCCCTCGTAGGGTACGCCACTTTCAACTTCAACATGAAACGATCAACCTGAGCTTCCGGTAAACGGTAGGTTCCCTCCTGTTCAATGGGATTCTGGGTCGCCAGAACCAGGAAGGGCTTGGGCAGTCGATAGGTCGTATCGCCAATGGTAACTGTTTTTTCCTGCATACTCTCTAAAAGCGCCGACTGAACCTTTGCTGGAGCCCGGTTGATTTCGTCGGTAAGAATAAGATTGGAAAACACCGGTCCTTTTTTGGGTTCAAATTCACCTGTCTTCTGGTTGTAAATCATGGTTCCTAAAATGTCGGCAGGAAGAAGGTCGGGGGTAAATTGAATTCGCTTGAAACCAAGATTCAATGTCTTTGCCAACGTATTGACCGCTAACGTTTTAGCCAATCCTGGCACACCTTCCATGAGGATGTGGCCATCGGTTAACAACCCGATTACCAATCTCTCAACCATGTACCTTTGTCCAACAATAACTTTTCTGATTTCCAGCATCATTCTGTCAACAAAGTGACCGTGTTCTTTAACTCTACTTGTAATTTCGCGAATGGACTCTTCCATCATGGAGCACTCTCCTCCTGAACTGTTCTTTCGCCCAGTGTGAGCAAAAAACTTGCCAGAAGATTCTGTCCAGAAACCAGACGGGAGTGCCAGCTTTTTTTTCTGGTGTTTTGGCCACAGAACGTTCGCATCAATTTATTTTTTAACCCCATCCTTTTGATGTGTTTACATTATTTTTTAACCGCATCGTGAAACCGTGTTCCCGCAAAGAAAAGACACCAGGAAGAGAATCAGCAAACAAACATAACCCCTGACACTCCTCAGAAGAATGCCAATTTGGCAGGGCCGTTCTTACGCGGCCATCAAACCAAACCTTATCCTTTCGATCAAATCTGCATTTGTACATGGGGCAAACTCATTTTTTTGATTAAAAGCCGCCTTGATAAAAGTGTCACAAGAATCAGCCACCTTTCAGCAGCAACGCCGAAACCCTCTTGAGAAAAACAATAGTTCCTTTTGTTAACTTGTGATAATAATTTGGCCTCAATTTGGGATCATCTGTTGCCGTCAACAGAAAGATCATGTCATCAATTTCGGTTCTCGACGTACTTTGATCTTGTCCCATAGCATGAAATACCTTCTGTTCTAAAAAAATGTTTGAAAACATGATCGGAGTCAAAACATGAACGTCAAAATATACACGACAAAGATTTGCCCTTATTGTATCAGAGCTAAAATGCTGCTAAAAAAGAAGAACATCACTTTTGAAGAGGTCAACGTGGGCAACGATCCTCAGATGAGAATGAAACTTGTTGAAATGACAGGCATGCGAACTGTCCCTCAAATTTTTTTTGACAATCGATCCATCGGTGGTTTCACAGAGTTGCAAGCATTGGACCATTCGGGGGAGTTGGACAAAATAATTCAAGCCAGTTAACCCCTCAAAACAACATTAGATATCAATCAGAGAAAGATTCAGGTCGGCTGGATCACACCTTCCTATCTAAAACCACAGTGACGCCAACAACACAGTACCGCGATGAGCCATTTAAAGAAACTTCCATTCCATAACTCGGAAAAGCTGTCATAACTTCGGCGTTTTTTTTAACTTCAGCCTGAGCATCATGTTATCTACTTCCATCGTTTCTTGTGTGCAGCTGATCGATAGAAGGCTTATCAATCCGAAAAAATGATACTCTGAAAAAGACTAAAAACCAAATATGGAACCTCTTGGTGTCAGGTGGATTGAAAGAGTCATTTTATAGCGGTAAATTCTTTGCTAAAGATTAATCACAAAGATTCGATAAATCATATGACAGTGGGCAGTCAGAACTACTTATTTTATGAAAGAGCTCTTTGACCCTTCATAGATCTCGGAAGGAGACACAATGATTGAAAAACAAATAGCAGATGGTGTCATCACATTGACCGTAAAGCAGGATGTCGTGGCAACCGCTGGTGTGCAATTGAAAAGTGAATTAATGGCTATTATCGTGGATGATTACGATCAGTACATACTTGATTTTGATCAGGTGAACTCTATTGACTCTTCTGGAGTAGGTGTTTTAATTGCTGCTCAAAATGATTTAGGCAGACGCGGCAATAAGCTTAAAGTGACCAATGTCAGTGCGCCCATACATAAAATGTTTCGAATTATGCGTCTTGACAAACATTTCGATATCGAACCTAAGTAAGGAAAAGGAGTTCACATGTCTGGGACAGACGATGAAGTTTTCATCATTTTTCTGGAAGAATCAAGAGAACATTTAGCTGATATAGAAGAAGATCTTCTTGCTATTGAGGAGTGTGGCACCAATATCGATCACGAGTTGGTCAACAGGGTTTTCAGAGCCATTCACACGGTAAAAGGCGGCTCGGGCTTTTTTGCCCTGGATAAAATTAAAGAACTCTCCCACATCATGGAAAACGTACTCGACATGATCAGGAAAGAAAAACTCACTCCGGAATCCGGGACCATTAACGCACTGCTTGAAGGCTCCGACCTGCTCAAGAGCATGATTAACGACCCCAATGAAATGGATCAAATTGACACTCATGCAATTATTGATCGTCTGGATAAGATCAGGCTGGGTGAAAGCACTGAGAATCCTGCGTGTGGAGTCTCGAAGCCACAGGAAGAAGTCTTAATTCCCATCCACACTCCTGAGGGCAATCTTATTTTTGAAATACCTGAAACGGAGATCAATCTAGCTCTTAAGGAAGAAAAAGGCGGAAACCTTGTTTATTTAGTTGAATACGACCTGCTCAATGATATTGAACGCAAAAAAAAGAATCCCTGGGATGTTATCAAGGAAGCGATGACGCTTACCTATTTTGTTGAAAGCAAAGTGGATTTTAATGCGGTTGGTGGACTGTCCGGTGATATTGACAATATGACGATTCCTTTTTATGTGCTTTTGACTACGGTCATGGATAAGGATTTGCTCTCCTACTTCATGGACCTTCCCAAAGAAAAAATCCACGAGGTTGTCCTGCCCTCTGCAGCTTTACCTGAAACTAAAAAGGAGGCTGAAGTTCAAAAGGAGACTCCACCTGTGCAAACCGAAGGGGCCCCTGCTCCCCCAAAAAGAGAAAAAACGCAGCCGGAAAAAGCAAAACCCGCAAAAGATAAACGACAAGTGGAACCCGCCACCTCTGAAAACAAGCCAAAAGCCAAAACACAAAGGACGCCTGTTGTAACAAAGTCAGAGGGTTCCGTCCGGGTGAACCTCAAAATTCTGGACCGCCTCATGACTTTGGCCGGAGAATTGGTTTTGACCAGAAACCAGCTTTTACAAAGTGGAACAGAAGAAAATTTGCAGGCTATGCATGTCGCTTCTCAGGCGGTTGACCACTTAACGACCGAACTTCAAGATGCCATTATGCAAACAAGGATGCAGTCCATTGGGCTGGTATTCAATAAGTTCAAGCGAATTGTCAGAGATATGTCATCCAAACTCGGCAAGCAAATTGAACTGACACTCGAAGGTGAAGACGTTGAGTTGGATCGTACAATCATAGAAAAGATCGGCGACCCACTGACGCATTTAGTGCGAAACTCAATTGATCACGGCATTGAAATGCCCGAAGAGCGCGTTAAAGCAGGAAAGCCTGCCAAAGGCGTTCTTCACTTGAAGGCCGCTCATGAAGCTGGTTTCGTTATCATCGACATTGTTGATGACGGTCAGGGTTTAAATCTGGACCAACTAAAAAGGAAAGCACTTGAAAACGGTATTGTCACCAGCCAGGAATTGGAGGAAATGACCGATAAGGAAGTCCAGATGCTCATTTTCAAACCGGGCTTCTCAACCGCCAAGAAGGTGACGGATATTTCCGGTCGAGGCGTCGGCATGGACGTTGTGCGAACCAATATTAATGACCTTGGTGGCATTACCGATCTTGAATCAACATGGGGTAAAGGCACCAAGATGCAAATCAAGCTGCCGCTGACACTGGCTATTCTGCCTAGCTTAATGGTGGATGTAGAAGGCTCGCGTTTTGCCATACCGCAAGCCAATTTGCTGGAACTTGTTCGTATTCCCGCAAAAGATGTCAAATCAAAGATTGAAAAAATTGGGGACTCACCCGTTATCCGCCTGCGCGGTGAACTCCTGCCGCTGGTATCGATGAAAGATGTGCTGGGCATCACAGCACGCACATGGACCGATGAAGATGGCGTAGTATGGCCGGATCGCAGAGAAAACATTGTGGACAGAAGATCCATCGTAGATGGCAAAAAGCCCGAAGGCGATTCAGACTACCGGGAAAAGCGAGTTCAACAAGACCGAAGAGTGTCTCCGACAAGCTCTGTCAATATTGCTGTCGTTCAAGCAGGTGACATGAAACTGGGTCTTATTGTTGATCGTCTGCATGATTCCAGCGAAATTGTAGTCAAACCTCTGGGATCACATCTCAAAAAATGCCAAATTTATGCCGGAGCAACCATATTGGGTGACGGAAGTGTCGCCCTTATTCTCGATGTATTTGGTATCAGACAGTTTATGCAGCTGGACGCAACAGCTATCAAAGAACACAGCAAGAAGGAACTCATTCAATCTGAAAAGGATTCCCTCAAAGACTGGCATGAACTTCTGCTGGTTGAAAATGGTCCAGGTGAACGGTTTGCTGTTCCTCTGGATCTCGTTCTTCGCATTGAAAAAATCAACACCAGTGAAATCATGATAACGGGTGGACAACAAACAATCAAATATCGAGGTGGAAGCCTGGGACTGTTCTCCATTGAAGATACCGCTCAGGTTGCCAGGCGAAAAGAGTCCGGTACAGCAAATATCATCGTATTCAAGGTCGCCAACCGCGAAGTAGGTATTCTGGTCAACGATGTCATCGATATCGTCAAAACCAACAATGAAATTGACGGTGTCACCCACAAACAGTCGGGGATTTTTGGCTCTTCAGTTATTGACAATCATGTCACACTGTTCCTCGATTTGTACGGCATCGTACAAAGTCAGGCTCCACACTGGATGAAAGGACCTGCCTTCCATTCAGCAAACGATCAATCAGGCGACAAGAAGCTCCTGCTCGTAGAGGATTCCAAATTCTTCAGAACACAAATCACCGAGTTCCTCGTTGAGGCGGGCTTTGATGTAGACCATGAAGTAAATGGTCAAAAAGGCCTGGAACGCATGCAAACTCATGGACAAAACTACGACTTGATTATTTCAGATATCGAAATGCCTGTCATGGACGGTCTGGAAATGTGTACAGCACTCAGAGAGATGTCCGAATTTGACCAGGTCCCCATCATTGCTGTCACCTCTGTGTCTGGCGAGCAGGCAAAAGAGGCCGGCTACAAGGCTGGTATGGATGCCTATCTTATTAAACTCGACCGAGAGGAAATACTTCACCACATCAACGGTTTTCTAGAATACGGAAGGAGCTGGGACCATGCCAGAAAAGACTGACGCCATTCAAAATACAAGTGATTTAGAAGTTGTGGCCTTTTATGTGGGTGACATGTTATGCGCCATGGAAAGCGGTGAAATCCGTGAAATTATAAACCAGGAAGCCATCACCTTCGTTTATCACGCACCCAGTTTTATCAAAGGTGTTGTGAATTTAAGGGGTCAAATTGTTACCATTGTAGATTTGAAGGAGCAACTTCAAATTCCGGAATCCGAAGAAAAGAGAAAGGTGAGAATACTGATCACCGAATACAAAGGTGAATCAATCGGCCTCTTAGTAGACAGCGTGGAAGATATTCTGATGGCAGACTCCGATAACCTCTCTAATCCTCCTTCTCATCTAGGTGATTTAACCGGGATATATATTCGAAAAATACTCCAGACCGAAAACAACCTGATTGCCATCCTCAATATTGAAAAAATACTTGAAACAAGGTAGTCCATACAATGTCAAGAGAACTTCGCGCGGTCATTATTGATGACTCAAGGTCCTACCAGCTTCTTCTTCAAAAGGTGTTGGAAGAAATAGGTGATATTAAAGTCGTTGGTAAAGCCAGCAATGGCCATACCGGGCTGAGAATGATCGAGCTCTATCAACCCGATTTTATTACCCTGGATGTTGAAATGCCCATTATGGACGGCCTTGAAACACTTAAAAAACTGAAGGCAACCAAACCGGACATCAGCGTCATTATGGTATCTGCCCTCACCAAACAAGGCGCTCAAGTAACCATGAGAGCACTGGAGGCAGGAGCTTTTGACTTCATAGCCAAACCCGCTATGGAAACGAGAGAGGCCAGTCATCAGGCCCTCATTGAACAGCTTTCACCGAAAGTTGACTCCTTGAAAAAGAAAAAGCGCTTCTTTAAAAATGAGGATGCTCCTCGCACTTTAACCAGTCTCATGAAGCACGCTTCCAGCATGTGTGGTCGCGAAGAAAAGGCGGACTGCATCAAAAAACAAGCTCGAAATAAGAAAGAACCTGTCTCCATCATCGGGCTTGGCATATCGACCGGCGGCCCCAATGCCCTAAAAAAAGTCATTCCCCAACTTCCCGGTTCACTGAAAGCCCCTATTCTGATTGTTCAGCATATGCCGCCTATTTTTACTCAGGTATTGGCCGATTCTCTCAACCAGCAAAGTGAGCTGACGGTTAAAGAAGCCGTTGATGGAGATATCGTTTCCAAGGGTTTTGTTTACATCGCGCCCGGTGGTAAGCAAATGAAAGTGATCAGACAGGACGCGTTGCTTAAAATCCATATTACAGACGACCCACCTGAGAAGAACTGTAAACCTTCCGTTGATTATCTGTTTCGCTCTCTCGCATCGCAATGCCGTGGAGGAGCAATGGGTGTCATTATGACAGGAATGGGCAGAGACGGTACGCTTGGACTCAAGTTAATGAAACGTCACGGCTCCTTGGTTATTGCTCAAAATGAGGAAACATGTACGGTATTTGGCATGCCAATGGAGGCAATTAAGTCCGGTTTAGCCGACATGATTCTTCCACTGGAGAAAATTGCCGATGGTATTCAAGACGCTCTCAGTGGTAAGTATTAAAGCGAAAACGTATGACAGAAAAAGAAACATTATATTTAACCGAATTCAAACACAATGTGGAACATCAAGATATCATCAAAGGGTTGGTTATTCTTAACGAACTACCCGAAATGCTGCCGGATACGCGATTAAAAGTACTCGCGGTTCTCCAGGATAGTCCACAAAGCTATTATCTCCTGCTGCTATCTGAATTTTTTGCTCTCAAAACCGACGATCTATCTCAACACCCGGAGCTGGTGGAATTAACGAAAGAAAACCTTCGAAAAAGACCCGAACAGGCCAACTGGTTTCCCAGCAAAACCGCTTGTACACTGCTGTTGCAATTATTGGACGAGGTTGAAGATGAAGCTAAAATGGCAGAGCTTATTCTCACCCTGGGTGAAATTGAAGCTATCGATGCAGTCAACCCTCTGTCTGAGTACTTGTACTCCGGTTCCTGGATTCTGACTAAAAACAGCATCTACAGCCTGGGACAAATCGGTACAAAACATGCCGTACTTCACCTGATATCCAGACTGGGTTCTGATGAAAAAGTAGATATCTGCATTCTTGAAGCGCTGGCAAAGACCGGCAAGCAAAGGGCATATAAAGCCCTGACAGATTACCTCGGCAGTCCAAACGCCAGCTCCAGAACAAGAGCGAAGGAGCTTTTAGTTGACTTGGGCAAGTTGGCTTTGCCATTTCTCTATGAGAACCTGACCCGATCTGATCCCGATATCTTAATTCACACGCTCAATGTCCTGGGTTCTATTGGTGACAGCCAGGCGGCCAAACCCATTCGTCAGTTCCTTGTGAAATCTTCTGGCAATGCCAACGTTCGATTCGCCGCCTACGAAGCCCTGGGTTACATCAAAATGCCAGGTGGTTCGTTTGTCCTGGCAACAGGTCTGGAAGATGAAGATATTGGAGTGCGTACAGCGTCGGCAAAAGCCATTGATAGAAATTTCGATATGATTCTGGATCAGGGAATTCGCAACATGCTTCGAGCCCAGGATGAAGCGTCCCGAGAACTGATAAAGATCTTCATCGATGCGGAATCCCTAAAAGTTGTATCCGCACTGACAGATTGTCCATTCTTCAAGAAAAATGCCCTTGAATATTTAGAAAAACACGCTCATAGAGAAATCAAACAACAATTCCTTCCCTACCTTAAAGAACATTTAGGAGAAAATCACCCTGCCCTGCAGGATTTAATGGTTGAAACTGAAAAACCCGCATCTAAATTAACCATCTGGGCTGTAGACGACTCCCGTATGATTCTTCGCATGTATCGCAGTATGCTGCATGACCTCGGATACGACTCTGTCAATTTTGAGTTCCCTAAACAGTTGTGTGAGCGCATTCAAAGTGAAAGGCCCCATATCATTTTTACTGATCTCAATATGCCCAAGATCACAGGAATCGAATTGGCTAAATTCGTTCGCAAAAGACACTCTCAAGAGGATTTACCGATCATAATGGCAACCACTCAAACAGAAAATGAAGACCATATCGAAGCGGTGAAAGCGGGAATCAATATGATCATTAAAAAACCCTTTACAAAAAAGCTCCTGCAGGAGTCAATCGATAAAGTCAGTTAACAACAAGTAGAAACATGTTTGGAAACGGGTCTGTCTCCCTGTACTCCATAGCATATTCACCATTCCAGTTCCCTGTGGAGCAGACTTCACCTTTTCCGCCACATGACGACAACGCTAAACCGCCAATGTAACGCGATATTTACATGCCCAGCTGTTGACAGCCTGTAAAACTCTACGTATAATTCGTTTTTTGTAGTGAGCGCTCACTACAATTTGTGAGGTGGAAATGACGAGTATCGGGGAAAAGAGAAGGCAGCAGATGATTCAAGCGGTTCTTGAGTTGGTTAGAGAGGGCGGAATAAAAAATGTAACGACCAAGAAAATAGCCAATTCAGTGGGTGTATCGGAATCTTCAATTTACAATGTTTTCAGCAGCAAGGACGAAATGTTATTTGAAACGTTGAAATGGTCTTATACATCACTTGAAAAACGGGTATTGCAAATCATTGAAGAAGTTGAATGGAGTGTTTCCGGGATTGTTGACAGTATCCTCGAGATAGCCCTGGAAACAGCCAATCAGAGATATGCCAACGCAGAACAAGCCGTCACTTCGGAGTTACTTTTAGCGGGAAACGTCAATGCAATTGAATTCCTCAACCAGTTCCGTCTGCGGATATTGAATCTGGTAAAAAATCACTTAGGTCAAGTAGAAAGGCATTTTGGGAAAACCATAAAAAGTCATCCACACGCAGAATATGAGCTAATGGCACTTTTTGATGGTCACGTTTACATGAGAATGTCATTAAAAGATAAAACGAAGTACGACAACATGTTCCGCATCATCTTAGAGAATTGGTTTAGAGATTTAACCCAGGAGCAAACCCCATGCTGAAAAGTACAAAACACATTACAGAGGCCGGATGGATATTCAAGTTTGTTTTGCCATTTCTGGCCATTTCGCCCATTTTTGCAGACACGACAACAATTGGAACGGTTATCGATGGACAAGCGGAGTACTATGACGAATTATTTGACATCGTCTGCCGCGAAACGCTTTCCCTTACAGGTGACGAATTTAATTTGAGCTTTCAGCAACCTGTCAGCGGAAAATGGGAGCGAACAACCATTGAAAAAGAACTCAGAAAACAGCTCTCCGACCCGGATATAGATATCGTCATTGCTTTGGGTTACATTGCATCTGATCAGGCGCTTCGCATTTCAAACCCATCCAAACCTCTCATCTGCCCTCTTATATTTGATCGGGCGTATCAAGGAACAAAAGCGCACCCCCCATCCAATCTCATTCAAATTGACACACCCATGTTGTTGAAACGGGATTTGACCACTTTTTATGAAATGACACCATTCACTCACTTGGCATTCCTGTACTCAGCCCATTTCAATCCCGATATCAATCGAACGAAAGCGTATATAACCTCCTTACTCGATCTCCGCAGTGTGCGAGTCGATTTGATTCCCATTGGTGATTCCAGCTCAAAGCTAGTACTTCCGAAGGGAACCGATGCTGTTTATCTCGCGTTTCTGCCTCATTTAAGTAAAAAGAGCCGCAAAAAAATGATTGGCGGTTTAAACAGTCAGTCCTTGCCAGTTTTTGCCGGTATGGGGGGAGAAGATGTGCCACTGGGGGCATTAGCGGGATATAAAAACGAACGAGCCGCACAAAAGATCGCCCGTCAAATTGCTTTAATCGTTCAACAAATGCTTTTGGGTGTACCGATCACGTCTAAACCCATGGTTATGAGCTCTTTTGAGCATCTGCTTGTCAACATGAATACAGCCCAGAACATATCCATCTTTCCGCCTTATTCCCTTTTAACTGAAGCGACATTAATTGAAGCACCCATACCGCCGCAAACGAAAGTCTGGTCGATTAATGAAATTATCGACAAAGCTGTTTCCGAGAACTTGTCCATTCTGGTTAAGGCAAGGGAGCTCAAAACAGGCGAACAGGAAATAGAACGAGCGAAAACTCATTTCAAACCGCAGGTTAATGCAGAGACGTTATTTGCCAGGATCGATGAAGACAGGACCAGCAGTTTATTGAATATACCTGAACAGCAGCTGACGCAATCTCTCACCGTTACTCAACTGATTTACTCTGAAGACGCGAAAGCAGACCGCGCAATTCAAGAACAGCTTCAGCTTGGTCGGGAAGAGGACTTATCGTTGGTCAGGCTGGATATTATTCTGCAAACCGGGCAGGCTTATTTAAAGCTCTTAAAGGCCGAGGCCTATGAGAACATACAGAAAGAGAACCTCGAGCGAAGCCGTAATCACCTGCAATTAGCTCGAATCCGGCAGAGTACAGGGTATTCCGGCCGTTCGGATGTCTATCGATGGGAAAGTCAGATAGCCGTCAACCGCAAGGATGTCCTTCAGGCAGACGCGATTAAAGCAGCGGCCAGAATTGAACTGAACCGGCTGATGCACCGGAACCTTGAAGAAGACATCATGCTCGATCGGGCGGATGTTTCCGACCCGCAGTACTTGACCAACCATGCTTTATTGAAAAAGATGATTCGGGATCCGTGGCATTTCAGACAATTGAGAGACTTTTTAACTCAGGAAGCCATTGCCGTCAACCCACAAATAAAACTGATTGACCATCAGTTAAAAGCGCAAGAACGCGAGTTACTGGCGGCGGAGCGAAGTTACTGGACACCGACCATAGCTTTCAAGGGCGAGATTTCCCATAAGTTTGATAAATCCGGTGCAGGGAGCAATTCCCTGACACTGCCCCCTCAATACGCGAGTCTTTTTTCCGAGATTGACGATACCAGCTGGTCAGCTGGTATCGCCATCAAACTTCCTGTACTTTCCGGTGGTCAGAAACTGGTTCGCAATGCCAAGGCCAGACTGGAAGTGGATCGAATCAGGCTCTTGAAAAGGGAAGTGGAAGAAAAACTGGAAGCAGGCTTAAGAGCGATGCTCCACAAGGCGGGTGCTTCCTATTCGGCCATTGAGCTCAGCAAAAAAAGTGCTTTTGCGGCTCAACAAAATTTGGACCTGGTCTACGACGGTTACTCGCACGGTGTTTTATCCGTCATCGAGTTGCTCGATGCGCAAAATGCGGCCTTAACTGCCAATCTTCTGGCAACCAATGCAGTTTACAGTTTTCTGCTCGATTATCTCCAGGTGGAACGCCTGACCGGAAATTTCATCACCTTTAGTTCTCCCCGGGAGCGCGCATCCTGGTTTAATCGGCTGCAACACTATTCAGAATCATGCAAAAACAAACAACAGGAACGGAAATATGAACTCAAATAGAACAAGAACCCTTATTTTATATCTCACACTGGCTATGTTAATGAGTTGCAGGGAAGAGGCGGTCGTAAAGAAGACCCTTCGTCCGGTTAAGTACATCGTCGTCGAAAACGGCACCTCCATGCAGAAACGCACCTTTTCGGGACACACCCGATCTGCAAGAGAAGCGCGATTGAGTTTTCGGGTTCCCGGAACCATCAAGCAGCTTCCCGTTGTGGTAGGAGACCAGGTGAAGCCAGGCCAGGTAATCGCCATTCTGGATCCAACTGATTTCCAAATTCAGGTAGAACAGGCAGAAGCGGGGTTGGCCCAGGCAAAGGCACAGAGCAGAAATGCCGCAGCCACTTACGAGCGGGTTCGTGAACTCTATGTCAACAACAATGTTTCCCAAAATGATCTGGATGGTGCGCGAGCTGCCCATGAGTCAGCCGAAGCGGCAGTCAACTCGATAGAAAAGCGATTGGAATTAGCCAGGCAGCAGTTGAGCTATACCACTTTACGTGCTCCAGGTTCTGGAGCCATTGCCAATGTAACAGCGGAACTCAATGAAAATGTCGGTGCAGGACGACCTATCGCCCTTTTGACGACGGATGGGAACCTGGAACTGGAGGTGGCCATTCCCGAAAACCTGATCAACAAAATTGATGTAGGTCAGAAGGTGGAAATCTCCTTTGATGCGAAAGCCGGCAAACCAGTCCACGGTCAAGTCACGGAAGTGGGTGTGGCAGCAATTGGTTCCATGACCACTTTTCCGGTTACCATTCAACTTTCCCGTGAAGAACCCGACTTGAGATCCGGCATGGTTGGAGCGGTTACATTCAGTTTCGCAGGAAAAACCGAAGATGCAAAGCCCGTCGTTCCGCACCATTGCGTCCTCCAGGACAACCAGGGACGCTTTGTTTATCTGATGGTCCCGGAATCCGAAGGGGTTGCAAGAGTGAAACGCCGTTCAGTTGAGGTCGGTACTCTGAGCAATAAAGGCCTTTCCATCACATCCGGCTTATCCGCTGGTGAGTTTGTCATTACTGCCGGAATGAGTGGCCTGGAAGATGGTATGAAAGTGAAACAGAACGGAGAATAATCCCATGAACTTAACTCAATTAGCCTTAAAATGGGACCGTGTTACGGTTGCTCTTTTAATTGTTGCTTTAGTTGCCGGGATTACCGGTTACAGAAAGATACCCCAGGCAGAAGATCCCGGATTCATCATTCGCACAGCTCTGGTTCAGACGATTTTTCCAGGTGCAGGTCCCGAGCGTGTGGAACTTCTGGTAACGGATAAGCTTGAAAAAGTCATTCAGGAAATTCCTGAAATAGACTACATTTCCAGTAAATCTCAAAATGGGATCTCCGTTATTTACGTTCACATTCAGGAAAAGTACAAAAAAATGAGGCCCATTTGGGATTCCCTCAGAAGAAAGGTAGATCGGGCTGCAGGCAGTCTACCGCCCGGTGTTATCGGTCCTTTTGTCAACGATGAATTTGGCGATGTGTACGGTCAGATTTACACTCTGACAGGAGAGGGCTTCAGTTACCGGGAACTGAAAGATATCGCTGACGAGGTTCGCGATGAACTGCTTCAGCTGGACATGGTAGCCAAAGTTGAAATAACAGGCGTCCAGGATGAACGTGTTTTTGTAGAATTTAACAACGCCAAGCTCGCGGAACTGCGTATGACACCCTATCAGTTAAAACAGATTCTGGAGAGCCGCAACATCATCTTCCCGGGCGGTGCGATTACCTTGGGAAGAGAGCGCATTTCGCTGGAGCCGTCGGGTAACTTTGAATCTGTCGATGAGATGCTCAAAGCGGTCATTCCGCTTCCAAACAGCCGCGATGTGGTTTACCTGGGCGATCTTGTGACCATTACACGCAGTTACCAGGATCCACCGAGACAGCACATGCGCTATAACGGACAACCCTGTCTGGGTCTTGCCATTTCCATGAGTTCAGATGGGAACATTGTCAAATTGAGTCATCAAGTCGATGCGTTATTTCAAAGGGTTCAAAACTACTACCCTCACGGCATTCACTTCTCACCCGTAGCACTGCAGGGAAAACGGGTACACCAAACTGTCCGCGAATTTGAAATCAATCTTCTCCAGAGTGTTGTTATCGTTATGGTCGTCCTACTGTTCAGTCTGGGACTTCGAACCGGGGTTCTGGTCGCCAGCTTGATCCCCATGACCATTGTCATTACGCTGCTGTTCATCGGCATGTTTCATATCGGTATCGATCAAATCTCTCTGGCTTCTCTTTTAATTGCCCTGGGTATGCTGGTTGACAACGCCATTGTGACATCCGAGAGTATTTTGGTACAAATAGGAGAAGGTGTTGCGGTTAGGGATGCCGCACTGCGTTCCGGCAAAGAGCTCGCTCGTCCTCTGCTGACCTCATCGCTTATTACTTCCACAGCTTTTTTGCCCATTTACCTGGCTAAATCGAGTACAGGAGAGTACTGCGGCCCGCTTGCCAAGGTTGTGGCTATTTGTCTGCTTTCCTCATGGGTATTGGCGCTGACTGTTATTCCTCTTTTTTGTCTCTGGTTCCTCAAAGTCGGTCCTGAAAAGAAGAAAACCGCCGGCAAAGACCGAAATATGTTTGATAATCGGTTTTATCGCCGCTATCGCAAAACCATTGCATGGCTTTTAAAGCACCGTCTTCTTTACATTGGATTAATGACCCTGCTTTTGCTTGCCGCGTCTTCTTTAGGCAAATACATTCCCAAAATGTTCTTCCCGGACTCCACCAACGCCATCATTGTTGCTGAAGTTGAAACGCCGTTTGGTTCCAGTATTGAGTACACAGAGCAAATGGTGAAAAAACTGGAAGCCTTTATGACAGATGAGCTGTTGGTCAATGGGGAAAGAGAAACAGGTATCTTGAATTGGGCCGCCTATATCGGGGAAGGTGCCCCGCGGTACGTGCTTGCCTATGCACCCGAACCACCCAGGCCAAACTATGCCTATCTCATTATCAACACAACTTCTTTCAACGAAGTCCCCGAAACAGTTGAACAACTCAGTCAGTTTGTTGAGGAAGAACTCCCCGAAACCAGAACCAGTATTCGGCAGCTGCCACTTGGCCCTCCGGTTGTCTATCCCATTGAAGTTCGCTTGTCAGGCAAAGATGCCAAGCAGCTTTACACCATGGCTGATGACCTGAAACACAAACTCAAAACCATTGAAGGCGTCAATAATATCAAAGACAACTGGGGTGAACAGATTAAAAAGCTCAAGGTTCATGTGGATCAGGAACGGGCGTTTCGAGCCGGCCTGACCAGCATGGACATCGCTGTTTCTCTGCAAACCATGCTGTCTGGAATTGATATCAGCCATTACAGAGAGCGAGACAAAATCATACCGATAACCTTACGCGCACGGGATATGGACAGAAATGATATTGACCAATTGCGGGACTTCAGAGTGAATTCCCAGTTTACGGGTGTCTCTGTTCCCTTACAGCAAGTGGCAGATCTTGAACTTGTCTGGGAACCCTCTCAAATACGCAGAAGGGACCGTTTCAAAACCATTACGGTGCAAGCGCAACTGGATCAAGGCTATTACGCCAACGACGTAAACAATCAGGTCGTCCCCTGGATTAAAGAACAGCAGAAGACCTGGCCGATGGGATACCGCTGGGCTTTAGGGGGCGAACATGAAAAATCAGACATGGCCAATGCCTCTATAAAAGAGCAGCTTCCCTTTGCCGGTCTGATCATCGTGCTTCTCTTGGTCACCCAGTTCAATTCTTTCCGCAAGCCTGTCGTTCTGATGTCGGTGATTCCCTTTGCGACCATTGGCGTCAATATCGGTCTTTTAGTTGGCCATTCCTATTTTGGGTTCATGACCTTGCTGGGAATTATCTCTCTATGCGGAATCATCATCAACAACGCCAATGTTCTGATGGACAGAATCAGGATCGAAACAGAAGAAAATGGTTTGTCGCCGCAAGATGCCATTATTGAAGCCTCACAAAGGCGTTTACGGCCCATTCTGCTGACCACCCTTACAACGGTTGGTGGGCTGATCCCCCTGTGGTTGGGTGGAGGCCCCATGTGGGAACCCATGGCAATAACCATCATTTTCGGTCTCAGTTTCGCGACAGTGATTACCCTGGGAATGGTTCCCGTTGTTTATTCACTGGTTTATCGAATCAAGTTTCACTAAAAACAAGCTGAAACCAGACAGCCGGACAGGGCAGATTTGCGAATCTGCCCTGTGTTGTCAGTCAAGGCGTGTTTGAATCCTTGTAAGCAAAGCACCTGGATTGGTTTATGAGCTTTTCGAGCCACTTCACCAGGTGAATCAACCCCTTGAAGAGGGGGTATCGGAATCAATGTAGCGGCTTTTTCGCTCCTTGACAAAGCGATCTAGAACAAAACCCCCAAAACCGTGACATCATCCTGAGATTCTCTCGCTCCTCTGTAATCGCTGTAAGTTTTTGCTATTTGACTCTTGTGTTCTTTAAACGGCAGGGGCTGAAGATCGTTTAACATCTTCTGAAGCCGTTTAAATCCAAAAGGTTTGTTTTTATCTGCCGCCATTTGCTCAAAAAAGCCATCTGTAAACAGATAGAGACGATCGCCTTTGACGCGTAGAAGTTTTCCGCTCAGAACAAGAAAGGCCGACAAGCGGGCACTGGCAAAAGAAAGCGATCTTGCCTTACCGTCATACACACACGCGCACGCTTCCAGCCCGTCCCCGGCATTCTGTATGCCATTGGTCAGGGCAGGGTTCTGGGTTCTACAGCCTTGGAAGTTCCGGCTCTCACGCGGATCAGAGGAGTCCACAGTGCCTGTTTCCCCAATTTATCCTTTGACGAGGTTGATAGTTTCCTCCTGGTTGCTGAACAACCGCTAAGCGGTATAGCCATCTCCGGGGATGCGCCTAGTTCCAAGCTGCTCTTTACCCAGGCCAAGCAACTTCCCGATTTTGACAGCTCGGCTTTGCCCAATTACACCGGTGAATGGACCGGAACCTGGAAAAGCACTCAGAACGCCAGTAAAGGTGGACCTGCTGTACTCCGCATTCATACTCAAGAGAAAGATCAGTTTTCAGGTTTTCTGGATGTGCTCAACACAGACTGTGGAGATGTCACTGACCTGGCCGTATCAGGCACTATGATCGATGACGTTTTTGATTTTAATGTCTCTTTTTTATGTGTCGCATTGACGGTGGACCTTCACTTCTACAATGGGGTAGTGACTAACTCGGAACTGTCCGGTCAGTACGATCAATCAACGAATGGAGAAATAGTCGACACAGGTACCTTTCTCTTGTCCGGACAGTAGCGTTCAAACCGGGACCTAAAACCAAAAACAGGACAACTCTTTTGCTTTCAGTAAACTTGTTTTTTCTAAGGTAAAATGAAAAAGGCCTCCCGAGTCGATGACTCTGAAGGCCTTTTTACCCAAATGGTTAACAAAAAGGTGATTGATTATTCAAATTGAGCGCCAGCATCCGAAAAAGCCCGGATAGCCTTGTCCAGATCGGCTTTGGTATGGGCCGCAGAAATCTGAACGCGAATTCGGGCCTTGCCCATGGGTACCACAGGATAAGAAAATCCTATAACGTAAATGCCTTTCCCGAGCATGAACTTAGCCATGGCGTTGGCTTTACTGGCATCACCGATCATGACGGGAACAATGGGGTGAACACCTTCAATGACGTCGATACCCGCAGCTGCAATTCCCTTGCGGAAATACTGTGTATTGTCTTCAAGTCGATCTCTCAACTCTGTCGATTCTTCCAACAGCGTTAGTGAAGCTATAGCCGCATTGACCAGAACAGGAGGCAAACTGTTAGAGAACAGGTAGGGTCTGGACTTCTGTCTTAAAACTTGAATCAGTTCTTTGCGACCGGTAGTGTATCCACCAGATGCGCCGCCTAATGCTTTGCCTAAAGTGGATGTAATGATATCAACTCGATCCATAACACCGCAGTGTTCATGGGTTCCTCGTCCGTGCTTTCCAATGAAGCCAGTGGCATGGGAATCATCAACATGCACCATAGCTCCGTATTGTTCAGCCAAGTCACATACCGATTTTAAATCGGCGATCAGTCCATCCATGGAAAAGACACCGTCTGTTGAAATCATGATGTGACGTGCTCCGGCATCCCTGGCTGCTTTTAACTGCCTCTCCAGGTCTTCCATATCCTTGTTCAAATAACGGAAACGCTTGGCCTTGCAGAGGCGAATCCCATCGATAATGGAGGCGTGATTGAGTTGATCTGAAACAATGGCATCTTCAGGACCCAGCAGGGTTTCAAAAAGTCCGCCGTTGGCATCGAAACAACTGGAGTAAAGAATGGTATCTTCAAAGCCCATGAACTTGGACAATTTCTTTTCCAGTTCTTTGTGAATGGTCTGGGTTCCACATATGAAACGAACAGAGGAAAGGCCGAAACCGTATTTCTCAAGACCTTCCTTGGCAGCTTTTACCAGGTTGGGATGATTGGATAGCCCCAAATAGTTGTTGGCACAAAAATTCAAGAACTCGCCCTGGGGCGTCTGAATAGCGCGACCCTGAGGTGTTTCAATTTTGTGCTCGTTTTTCATAAGACCATTCTTTTCTATTTCATCGATTATATGTTGATAATCCTGTTTTACTTGTTTATACATTCCTTTACCTGTCCTTCAACAGTGCTTTTTTTTACTATTAGCACCTTAGTTAATTGATTATATCAGAAACAAGACCGGCAAGTCAGACATGTCAGCATATTAACGACATTTCTACAAAGATACGAGTTCCTGCAGATAAAAGGAGCACGGATTGAGAACTATCTGTAACCTGATTTGAATCAGTTAAGTGCGGTGGTTTTTTTCTGCATCCCAAGAGTGAGATTCCTTCAGCATCGCTTTGTCTTCAAGCCCGTTCTTCAAACTGGTTCTTAATTGAATTTTTAAACGATGGAATCCAGCGCTTTTCTTATTCTGTTTGCAAGATAGGACAAGGCAACGGGCTTAAATAGAATGTCATTGATGCCAAGTTGCTCCGCTTTTTTGAGATTACAGCTTTCACTATATCCCGTACAGACGAGTATGGGCATATCAGGCTTTATTGAGAGAACTTGCCTGGTAAGCTCAAGCCCGGAAATTTTAGGCATATCCATATCTGTAACTATTAAATCGTATTTTGCAGGATCTTGACTGAACAACTCCAGTGCCCTGGTCGGCAAGGTAACTGCTGTCACCTCGTAACCTAAACTTCGAAGTGCTTGTTCCTCAACTTTTAATATGGCCGGCTCATCATCGATGAGCAAAATATGTTCGCATCCTCTCACAACCTGGTCTTCCGGTAGATTGGGCTCGTCTTGATTTTCCAGAACTCGATCAATTGCTTTAAAGTACAGTTTAAAAACGGTACCTTTCCCCAAAATGCTGCTGACCTCAATTGCCCCGTTCATTTTTTGCATAATTCCGTGTACCAGGGCAAGGCCCAAACCCGTACCTTTACCTTTGCCCTTTGTTGTGAAAAAGGGTTCAAATATTTTGTCCAGATCTTTCTCCGCTATGCCTGAACCTGAATCTTCTACAATAAATTGCACATAGTGACCGGCCTGAACTGAAAGCTTTTCAGCCTCTTCCTGACTCATCTGATGATTGCTCAACTGAATTTTTATGTAACCAGCCCTTTGTCCTATTGATTGGTAGGCATTGGTAATCAAGTTCATTATGATCTGATGAAGCTGGGTGGGGTCTGCTTTGACCTTATGACATTCGCTGTCTATTTTATGTCTTATCTCAATGTATTTCGGAACTACAGAGCGACACATTTTGATGGTTTCTTTTAAAATGATCTGAATTTCAACCAGAACATAACGTGTTTCCTCTTGACGAGAAAAAGTCAGGATTTGTTGAACCAATTGTTTTGCGCGTTGACCACTTTTATAAATCTGCTCAACACTCTGCAGGTGTGCAGGATTGGTCAATGTTTTTTTTAACAATTCAGAGTAACCAAGTATCGGGAAAAGGATGTTGTTAAAATCGTGTGCAATACCGCCCGCCAAGGTTCCAATCGCCTCCATTTTCTGCGTTTGTTGTAACCTTTTCTCGTATTCGGCTTGTTTTTCCTCCATGACTTTGATGCCAGTGATGTCTGTATGAGTACCAATGACGCGTGCCGGCTTCCCTTTCGAGTTGGTCGCAATGACTTTTCCCCTGGCCAGGACCCAATGAGTTTCCTTGCCCTGATAGCGAATCCGATGCTGGTGGATAAAAAAGGTCTTTTGACCATTCAGGAAAGCCTCCAGTTCCGTGTCAAACTGTTCGCGATCTTTGGAAAGAATGAGATCAAACCAACTGTTGATATTGTTCTCAGGTTCATGGTCCACATACCCAAAAACCCTGCACCATTGCCTGGAGAAAGAGAACGTTCCAGATTCCAGATCCCAATCCCATACACCGTCACCGGAACCTTCAAGTGCAAAATGCCACCTTTCTTCACTTTCTATTAGAGATTGAATGGTGAAATCGTGTTGTTTTATTTGATGCTCAAGTTTTTGAGCGGTTTCCCTGTGCTGAGAGCTCAGTTTCTCTGCCTCGTCTAAAGACTGAGTAATGCCTTTAATAAGCCTTCCCACTGCTATAATTGATATGAGGATAAGAAACACCAGCGTAAGTGAAGTGGCAACCCACATATCTTGATTGTATTCTATAAAAACCTCTGTTTTGACAGCACCATGATCAATAAGAAAGTAAAAGATGAACAGGAATATGGACTGCAACAACAACATAAGGAAACCAGACCGAAGACCTAAGATCAGGGTGGTGATAATGGCTGCTGTAAAGAAATAAATCCGGCCGTTGCCAACAGGGCCGATAAACAGGAAAGCGATCACACCAAGTAAAAACAAAATGATCATTCCAAGCCAGGCTCTTATTTTATAGGAAATAGAATGAATAAAAAACAGGGCCAGGCATATGGCATAGGAACAAGCATGAAACAACAGACCTGTCCACATACCTTCTGAAAGTGAAATCATTCCACTTTTTAAAAGAGACGGTAAGGAAGCTATTAATACAGCAGCTAAAATTATTTGATAGCTGCTTTGCTGCCAATACTCCAGGGTTTTTTTTTGATTTACATGTCTCTCTACTAAAAGCATGCGATGCAGAAACGTTTTTAACATCTGCTCATTTGCACCTTATTTCCAACTTTACAGGATTCACAATGAACACTATGTGCAGTCTATATCTATTTGAGCTTCATATCAAGTTGGAGTTTCGCTTTAAGTGGGTAAAGAAAAACAATTTTAAGTTGGGCTGTTAAGTCCACAGCGGGAGATGAGGCGGTCCTGGCGTGCTGACTATTTAACAACTGACTCAGGATAATTCACCTATTGTTCAACCCTTGGGCTAGAATAAACCAAGTTGAGGGAACTATGACACAAGATGCTTATATCACTCGAAAAGCCAAGCTCTATATTCAGAATAATAAAATCCCCTTCCATGACTTTTTCAGAAATTGTATTTTTGGATTTATTGAAACAGAAAAGAACAGAGGCTTCTTCGTTCATCTTCAATTGGGTCAAAACAAGGAGCCGTTTTTTTTTGAGTGTAAATGTCGGGATGCCCATAAAGGAATTTTATGTGAACACGTTCTGGCTCTTCATTTCACAGCAAGAAACTGGCCTCACAAACAAGAGTGGCGGCATGTTTCTTTTGAAAATTACGCCCTGTTAAAGATGTTCAAGGATGCTCCTCATAAAGTCCTCAAACAAGAATTTACATCCGAGAGTAATCCCAAGCTCGATATCAGCGCAATTCAATCGCATGCCAGGTTTGCCTCTTATCTCTTTAACCATGAAAGCCCCCAGGCTCAAAGGGACAACAAAGCCTTCTTGCGTGCCACCTTTCTCGAAAGAAGCGAAGATGAAAGGGTGATGATCCATAGCGGTGTTCCCTCCAAAAAGTGCTTTTTTGAACAGTCCATGCTCTACCGCGTGGCAAAAATGGCTTTTTTCCTCGAACAAAAAGACGCCTTGACCATCGATTTGGATTGGGGGCAGGATCACCATATCGACTTCCGTCTTCTGTGTGAAGGGCGGCCGTTTTTTTCGTGGACAATGGGTGTGGATGTTTTTTTAAAGGGAACGCAAACTAATTTGCCTTTCTGGAGCAAATATCTGGACATCAACCATGTACCTACTGCCATTCCCACGGTATATTCCATCGCCTTTTCACCACAAGGTGACCTCATGATCCGCCCGGGTTTTGGACAGCACAGCTTTATGGGTTTAGAGGAAGTTGAACAAACAGGTCATTACCTCTACTGTCGCGAATTTGGGTACTTTCAAACTCAGATCGGTCTTTCTGAATTTGAATTGACTTATTCTTCGGTGCCTGAAACGATCATACCAAGGAAAAAGATACCCGCTTTTTTAAAGAAGCACCAAAATGTCATTCAAAATCTCGAACGCACCTTTATTGACAAAAGCCTGTTTGGCAGCATTCTTCTAACTGAAGTAAATCGATTGGACATTACTTTAAACGACTATCAGAATCGAGCTTTCCAGGCAGAAATCACCATCACCATTAAAGACCAGCGCATTCATTTTGCCGACCTGAAACAGCTTCTGAGTGATCAACTGAACACGAGATACTGGAACATCAAGAATCGCTTTTTTGATGCCAAGACCCCAGACGGACACTATTTAAAGGCGCTTCTTGTTAATGTTGAAAACAGCTTTATGCCCGTTCAAACGCTGTTCCAGTCCATTTTCCATTTTCAATCCCGTCTTTTCGTACAAACCAACACCTTGACGGATGCCAGTTACCAGCGAATGAAGTCCATGCAAATGGAGAACTACCCGGACCTGGAACCGGCAAGTTTAAACCTCAGGCCCTATCAGAGTTCGGGTTACCGCTGGCTGTGGTTCCTCAGATGCTACGGACTTGGCGGTTTGTTGTGTGACCAAATGGGTCTGGGTAAAACACACCAGGGAATGGCGCTCTTAACGGCCGTCAAACAGGAAAAAGGTTCACTGCGTGCCTTGGTAGTCGCTCCCAGAAGTGTTCTTTTTCACTGGCAGGAAAAGCTCCAGGCTTTTTGTCCCAACCTCTCTGTTTCACTTTTCTATGGTCAGGGTCGCTCTATACAGGTTTCTTTCAAGTCCGACATTGTGCTTACAAGCTACGGAACGCTGAGAAGTGACGCTGAAGCCATTCAAATGAAACATTTTGACATCTTGCTGATGGATGAAATTCAAAATGCAAAAAATGCCAAGACCGCTACATTTGCCAGCTTGAGAGGGCTTCATGCAGACTGCCGGGTAGGTCTTACAGGAACTCCCATCGAAAATAGAGTCAGTGAACTTAAAAGCCTGTTTGACTTGACCATACCCGGTTACTTGGGAGACAGCGCCACGTTCCGTGAACTCTACGAGTTGCCAATTACCAAATTCAAAAGCAGAGAGGCGTTAAACCAACTCAAGCAGCTCGTGGCTCCCTTCATACTCAGACGCTCCAAAGATGAGGTGCTGCTCGATCTCCCTGAAAAAATTGAGGACCTGAAACCATTCAGTCTTACCTCTATTGAAAGAGAATGGTACACGACTCTGAAGAAAGAGGGTAAAAAGGGCATTTTTGGTGAAGAACGCATCAGTGCTCTTCATGTTTTCCAACTCATCAATAAACTCAAGCGATTGTGCTGTCATCCTGCTCTCCACTTTGGAAGCGATGATTACGCCAAGTATCCGTGTCAAAAGTGGGACCTCTTCATTTCCATTTTAAAAGAAGCCCTCGATAACAAGGTTAAAGTCGTCATTTTTACTCAATACCTCGGCATGATTGACCTCTTTAAAAAATACCTTGAACACCACCAGATCGGATATGCGTGTATTACGGGAAGTACAAGAAATCGTCAGCAAGAACAGAACCGGTTTCAAACGGATCCCTCCTGTCGTGTCTTCATTGGAACCATTGGTGCTGCGGGAGTGGGTATTGACCTGACTGCCGCGACACTCCTCATTCACTACGACCGATGGTGGAACCCCGCTCGAGAGGAACAGGCAACAGATCGAATTCACCGAATAGGACAGAAACAGTCGGTCCAAATCGTCAAGTTCATGGCACTTGACACCATTGAAGAGCGAATAGACACACTTATTAACAGAAAAAAGAGTCTCTTAAAGGATGTCGTGGGCTTTGATCCTGAAGATGCCGTCAAGCACCTTACAACCGAAGAACTACTGGAAATACTGACATAGACCCTTTTCCACGCGTACACGTCATTCCCTGCATAGAGACCCATAAAAGGAGTTCAATCCATTGACAGCAAACCAAAGAGGAATCAGCCGATCGGATCCCCTCACAATTACTGAATTAAACAAGGGCATCAAGGACCTTGTAGAAGAAACACTGCCACGGATGTGGATTCGCGGAGAAATTAGCAATTTCCGTCCAGCTAAATCGGGTCATTGGTACTTTTCACTGAAAGACAGTCAATCCCAGGTACGGGTGAACATGTGGCGATCATCCACCTACAAAGTGGATTTCCAACCCGAAGAAGGTGCTGAAGTGCTGGTTTACGGGCCCATCAATGTCTACATACCGCGAGGAGAATACAGCATCACCGCTGAGTGGATGGAATCCGTTGGGCAGGGACGATTGAGAGCGAAATTTGAACGCCTTAAAAACGAGCTCAAGGAGAAGGGCTACTTCGATCAAAAACACAAAAAAGAACTTCCCTTTCTACCGCAAAAAGTGGGTATTATCACCTCCCAAACCGGGGCTGCCCTGCAGGATATACTGAGAGTCCTGCAGACAAGAATGCCCGGTATGCACGTGGTGGTCTCACACTCGCGTGTACAGGGCAAAGGGGCAGAGTCGGAATTGGCAGCAGCTCTAAGACAACTGGATCAACATGGTGATTGCGATGTCATTATCATCGGACGAGGAGGAGGCTCTGAAGAAGACCTGTGGGCCTTTAATCAAGAAGAATTGGCGACAGCCATTTTTGAAGCAAAAACGCCCATTGTCTCGGCTGTGGGACATGAAATTGATTTTCTGATTTCCGACTTCGTTGCTGACGTTCGGGCTGCTACCCCTTCACAGGCTGCTGAATTAATTGTACCCACTTCAACGGAGTGCAAGGCCGCGATACAGGACCAGCTTCATAAAATGAAGACCCATCTGCTCCTAAAAATACAGCGCCTGAAAGCCAGACTCCACTCCAGTGACTTTCAATATGTTTTTCCGCGAATACAAAATAAACTTTACGATCAGCAGCGATACCTCGATGACCTGACTCATCAGGTCACAGGAAGTATGGAAAGCAGGATGAACCAGGCTTCAACGGCTCTTAAAGCCCAAATTGACGAATTGAAATCGCCTCTTTTAGACAAGACAATAATCAGACATAAAGAGAAGCTCTCCAGCTTATCCAGGGAGCTTCGCAATCATTGTCATATCCAGGTCAATGACAAGGCATACGCCTTGCAATCCCTGATTGCCCGTCTGGACGATTTGTCTCCTTCCAAAGTGCTTGCGCGAGGATTTTCGGTCACCAGAAATGCCAAAGGAGAGGTTATTTCCGATTCAGAACAGGCGGTCAAAGGAGAAGAGCTCAACCTTACACTGCACAAAGGACAGCTCAAAGTAAGAGTTAAGTGACACCTCTCATCACGGAACACAAAAACTCAGTACCCAAGCAGGACCACGCTCATAATAATACTTTCAGCTCCCAACATGGCTGTCCATACAAGCAGTTGATTTTCTTTTGAAACGCGTTTTGCCAAAATCCAGGCCAGAAAGCCCCCTATTAAAAGCGTATTTGTAATTTGAAAATCCAAAAAATAGGCCATGCAAAATGGAACAACACTGGGCAGTTGGTTCCAGACCTTCTTTTTTACCAACCAGTAGGCTAATCCCAAAATGGCGCCTGATGTTAAGTTCATTTTCAATTGATCAGAGTATTGCATGACATCGGTACTCATCATTTCCAGAAACTGGTTCCAGATCTGCGCAGCTGGCGCAGGGAACAAATCGGTGCCAACTAATTCTTTAAATTTCAAGAACACAGGAATTAAAACTGTTGGTCCGATAACGGCACCCGCAAGTTGATAGTTCAGCTGCAATCCAGGTCGACACTTTAAAATGGAGCCGCATTTTAAATCACTGGAAAAATCCGAAGAAGCCGCCGCAGGCCCGATCAATTGCCCTATCCAAGGCATAAGTGAACCTTTAAACGGTATAAAAAAAAGAATGACCATTCCAAGTTTACCCAAAGCTCCAATAGGGGCTACGTCTGTCTCTGCGGTAGCTCGGCTTGCAAGCAGGGCACACGGCATGATGAGCAGGACCATCAGCACGACAGGAAAAAAACTCAAGCCGAAAACGCGGTGAAAAAAGAACAGCGAAACAAAGGAAAAAAGCGTCAGTGAGAGAACAATCCTCTTGTTAAGGAGATTCGCCGTCAGTTCTTTCCATGGCTTTTGGGCGGTAAAATCAATCAACATGTAGACTGTCATGGCTGAAACCGAAAACCAGGCCAGCTCATCGCCCTCACCCAGAATGTGCTGTTCGGGAAGAAAGAAAAAAAGCCCACCAAGAAAAAACAAAATACTCGTCTTAAAACCTAGTAGACCTCCCAGGCCTAAAAAGACGGGAGACAGTGAAAGACCCATAACCGAGCTTGGAATCCACTTCATGAAACCCTTTAGGAACACCCAGACAGATGTCGCACTGAATGTCCACCAAAAGGCCCTGTGCTCCTGAGAATCGGTATTTTCAATGAGCGAAACAGCCGCTCTGGCCGATGGAAACGCCGCTTTTTCCAGGTGTTTCCTGAAAAACCAGGCCAAAAAAGTACCCATCACATTGAGAGAAACAACCCAGAGAATCAGCGTCACCGGATCGTCTGGAAAGAGACCTGACAAGACAAGTGCCGCTAAAACAGTAGAAAGTAAAGTCACGGTGGAAAAACTCATTCCTGTTGTCATGGAAAGATAATAACCGTAATCCTGAGAGCTGGATGTTTTCACGGTCTCATGGAAAACACCGGAAACTTTTTGGATAGACGCTTCTATTCCTTTGATAACAACAATAGTCAGCAGAGATATACCCACTGCAAACCCAACTTTTAAAGCAATGTAGAGGGATCCAACAGACAAAAGAAAACCAGTTAAGACCAAAACAAGAGAACGGGACAGTGACATGATTTTTTCCTTTCGTTGATTTTAGTTGAGTTTCACCATAAGCGCAACAGCATAATACAAACACAGTCAGTCAAGAGCCCGTTTTGATGTTGTCACCCATGCTCAGTTTCCCACAAAACGAAGCCTGCTGAAGCAAGGAGTCCTTCCTAAAAAACTCATTGACAAACCGGGACAAATGACCTGGAAGTGATGAACCGAGCCGCATGATGCGTATCGGTGTTTTTTTCATCGGCATGCCGTTTCATCAGCCCCGTGACGCACCTTTTTCAGAGGCAATAGGGCGCGTGCTTTTTTAAAAAACCGCTTGTAATTGAGACTTAATCTCACTATCATAAAACGATGGCGTTTTGCGACTGTACTTGAGCCACATGCAGTCTGTTTTATATTATTTAACTTACGGTTCGGAGCGAAAAAATGATCCCCTTGACAAAAATTCCCGAAGGTGCCAACGCTGAAATTGCGCAGCTCAATGGGAAAGAACAAGCTCGAGCAGTTAACCCCATGGGCATTCGCGTAGGAAAACAAATTGAAATGATACTCAATAAACGAAAAGGTCCCCTTTTGTTGAAAGTTGATGAAACCAGAATCGCCATAGGAAGAGGAATGGCAATGAAAATTTTGGTCCACGAAAAATGACAACCAAGACTCAGACACAGTCAAACAAGAGCAAGGAAGCAACAAGCTTGAGAATCGCAGTAGCGGGGAACCCCAACACGGGTAAATCCACTTTAATTAACTCGTTAGCTGGAAGCTCCATACAGGTGGGCAATTGGCCCGGTGTAACAGTCGAAAAAAGGGAAGCAACCATAAAAGCCGGACCAAAAACCATTCACCTGATTGACCTCCCCGGTATTTATAAGCTTTCCGATCAAACAGCAGAAGAACGCGTCGCGAGTTGTTTTCTCCTGGAAGAAAAACCCGACCTCATTCTCAACGTGATTGACTCAACCAATCTGGAAAGAAATTTGAATCTCACCCTTCAGCTGCAGGAACTGGGTGTTCCCATGCTGATCGCGCTGAACATGTCCGATGAAGCTGAGAGCAAAGGTATTCAGATCGACACCGATAAACTAGAGCGCATTTTAAACGCGAAAGTCGTCAAAACCATTGCCACATCCAAGAAAAGTGTCCGCAAATTAAAAGAGCACCTGTGGTTACCTCTCTCTTTTCCCAAGCAGTGGACAACGGGCTCTCTGCTCGAATCGCACCATCTCATCTTTGAAAAGCTCCATGAGAGCGAATGCCCCTTCCCGCTTACGAGGTGCATTTTACAGTTCCTCGATGGAGAGCCAAAGGCCGTCAATCAGCTTCAATCCATGGAGGAAGTGGATCATGAGCTTTTCACCCAGTGGACAGCTCTCATCAAAGAAAATCAAGTAACTGATGCCAGATACAGCGAAACAGAGCGCATTTCCAAAGAAGTGCTTGTCCTGAAAAAATCCAGCAAACCGGACTGGACAGACAAGCTGGATTCCATTGTGTTAAATCGCTTTTTAGGCATTCCCGTTTTCTTTTTCCTGATGTGGCTGGTCTTCAAAATGACCTTTGACATTTCAGGGCCTTTTGTCGACTGGATCGACGTCGTAACGACCGGTCCCCTCACGCGCTGGACAGAATTGCTCCTCAATCTGTTATCGGCTCCGGAGTGGGTCATTTCCCTGGGAACCGAAGGTTTAATTGGTGGTGTTGGCTTTGTTTTGGCTTTTACGCCGGTCATCTTTGCAATCATGTTTTTCATGTCGGTCCTGGAAGGCAGCGGCTACATGGCACGTGTGGCCTTTATCATGGACCAATATATGCAAAAAATAGGTCTGCCAGGAAAGGCATTTATCCCGTTGCTGCTTGGTTTTGGCTGCAATGTACCATCAGTTTATGCTACCCGTACCCTGGATTCCAATAATGATCGCATTTTAACATGCTTAATTTCGCCTTTCATGTCCTGTGGGGCCCGATTGCCCGTTTACATTCTCTTCATAGCGGCCTTTTTCCCCGGTCATTCGGGTACGGTCTTGTGGGGCATTTACACTTTGGGTCTGGTGCTGGCTGTTGTGACCGGCATCCTGTTCAGGAAACTGCTATTCAAATCCGAACCCCAACCATTTTTATTGGAGCTCCCGCCTTACCGCGTACCCTTGGCCTCTCAACTGGCCAAGGAGACCTGGGAAAAAGGCAAGCACTTTTTGCAAAAAGCGGGTACATTCATTTTAGGTGTTTCCATTCTGGTATGGTTCATGTTCAACCTGCCCTGGGGTGTAGAAAATCCAAAAGACTCCGTTCTGGGAAAAATGGGACACATGGTAAGCCCCGTACTACAGCCACTTGGTTTTGGCACATGGGAAGCCGGTGCTTCGCTGATAACCGGTGTGGTAGCAAAAGAAATTGTGGTGGGAACCATGGGCGAAATCTACGCGCATCAGGAAGAGGAAGAAACCCGGACGCCTACCTTTAAAGAAGAAATGGCTCTCATAGGCAGTGGATTCGTGAACGCCTGCCTTGAATCGGGTCAAAACCTCATATCAACTATCAAGGTCAGTGCTCTGGCTACAGATAAACCCGAAGGAGGGTTGGTACAAAAAATTCAAAAGGTCTTCACGCCCCTGCAGGCCTTGTCATTCATGATCTTTGTCTTGACGTACATGCCCTGCGCTGTAACAGGCATTGCCATGAAACAGGAATTCGGTACATGGAAATGGTATGGTATCGCTATTATCGCAGGTCTGGTACTTGGCTGGCTGATAAGCTTCATTGTTTATCAGGGCGGCCTTCTAATGGGAATAGGGAGCTGAAAATGATATGGGAAGACTTTATCTGGCTGGGTCTCATAGCCTGGGTAACTTACAAGAGCCTGTTCCCCTCCAGAAAATCACCAAAATGCGGCAGTTGCTCTGGTGCTTGTCAATACGGAAAAATGGAAGTGTAACCCCCTGTTGCAGAAGGGTGCAACAAGGGGTTTCGACTTGTATTGAAGCATTAAAAAAACTCCTGTCTGCAACTTAGTTCCTACGAGAATCACGCCTGCTGAAAAAAAATACACTTTTCGCATTGCTACAGAGGGAAACATATTCGGGTTGAACATTTAGAAAGCATCACTTCAATGACAAACAGCTCTCGCTTTTTTTATTTCTGTAAAAAAAGACACAACGACTCATCCCTGCTTCTGCCCTTGTAAAAACAACTTTATTCCAACAGAAGTACCCCAACAGACACTACTGTGATAAACTTTTTACTAAACAGGGCTGTGAAAGCCGCGCCAATGAACAAGACTGAAAGAGATGCCAAACATGTACAAAAGGAAAAGATCATTCAAAATAGGAAAACTAAAGTTCGTCTTTTTTACAGTAATCTTACTGGCTGTCGGATATTTTTCCTTTAACTACTACCTGGACAAATCACTGGAAAAAGGAAATGCCGCTTTACTTTCAGGTGATTTAAAAAAGGCTGAACTGTACTATTTAAAAGTGACTCGTCTCCCCTTCAGCAATGGAAAGGGTCATGATGGACTTGGGGCAGTGGCTCTTCTTCAAAACAGGCATGACGAGGCAAAAAATCATTTCCAGGTCGTTCTCGCCAATAAAACCAATGCCAATTTGTCCAATATTCAAACTGCCTTAAATGTATTTATCACCCGGGGTGATTATGAAGCGGGAAAAACTTACAGAGACTTCCTTCTTCAATGGTTGGGCACTGAGGTCAATCAATTCAACATCGAATATGCCGCACTTTCTCTGGGCAACTTCGAGTTGGCACAAGCAAGGCAGTTTTTATCAAACACGCCCGAAGAACAAAAGCAAAGCAAGCCCTATCAACGTATTCTCAGTCTAGCTGATGAATACGAGAACAATGAAGAGGTTCCTATCCTCTACGACAGAGATGGCGATCCTATCATGGTTTTCAACTTAAACAACAGTCAATACGAATATGTAACACCTCAGCTTTTTTATGCATGGCCCAAACAAGAAGATTACGGCAATAAAATGGACCGTATTGACTGGAAAAACAAAGTGTTCACCACCATTGACCTCGACCTCCAACGCGTCGCGCATCAAGCCATGAAGGGTTATGAGGGAAGTTTGATATTGATGCATGCCGGTTCTGGCGAAATAGTCGCTGCCTATGGCACCAAGGGGTTTTCCCCTTTTGAAACGGAGTTTGAGCCCGGTTCAGTTATTAAAGTCCTCACTTATGCAGCGTTCCTGGAAGAAAATGGCAATCCCGATGCATATGCACCCAACAATTATCCGGGCAACACGTCCATAAGTGGAAAGGTTTTTTACGACTGGAAAACCCACGGCCAATTGAACAGCATTGGCGAAGGCATGGCCGTCTCCTGCAACCTTATGTTTGCCCAAATGGGTGTGGATCTGGGATGGGTTTCGCTGCGGAAAATGTACAACAGATTTTTTGACAGAAAACAGACCGACTTCCTGCTCGGTAAAATGATGAAGGGCCAAATTCTTGAAACACCGACCAATGATTACGAAATAGCACGCATGGCCATAGGTCTCGACGGTATCGCTTCTACGGTCAGAGGACTCATTCAAATTCCTGCAGCCATTGCCAACAAGGGTGTCTGCCCTTCCCCTGTTATGGTCAGCCGATGTGAAACCATCCATGGACAGGTTTACAAAAAGGCAACACCTGAAAATGGAAAGAAAGTGTTTCAGACGACCACAGCCACCGAGCTCATGGATTCAATGAAATTATCCCTCTCTTTTGACCAGGGAACGGCCCGGCGAGCTGTTGTTGAGGGCGTCGAAGCCGCCATGAAGACTGGCACAGCTGGAGAAAGACCTTTTGACTCCGTTATGATCGGTGTTCTGAATCCATCCAAACCTCAATTAGTCTTTGCTTTTCACCTGTATAAAGGCGGTAAATGTGAAATCAACGGAGCACTGGTTGCCTCGAGACTGCAATCTCAAATTAAAGTCATCGCACCGCAGTTTCTCCAATAACCTCGCCCTGTACCAATCTGTCAATTGAGTGCGTTGTAAACGAGAATAAATACAGTTCAACTGAAAGAAAAAAAACCTGGAACCCTTATGAAAACCAATACCTATCTCCTGAGGCTGGGTGAAGTCACCCTGAAAAAGAGAAACCGCAACTGGTTTATTAACAACCTGGTCCGAATCATCAAGCCTCGAGTCAGGCACCTCGATGCCAAACTGGAAAAGAGACATAAAAAGCTGCTTCTCTATACCGAAGCTCCGGCAGATGAAGTCAGAAAAGCACTGAAAACCGTCTTCGGTCTTGTGGGTGTAAGTCCCATTTTCAAGGCAACACGCGACATGGAGGATATCAAGAAAACGGCTCTTGAACTCGTAAAACCTCACTTTGAATCTCAAAAGAGCTTTTCAGTCAAAGCAAAGAGAACTCAAAAAACCTACCCCGTCAAATCACCGGACATACAAAGGCAAGTGGCCGAATATCTCTTTGAGCATGGTCTCAATTTAAAAGTGGACCTCAAACACTCCGAACTCACATTGTTAATCTCCGTCGAATTTAAAGAAACATGGTTGAGTTTAGAAACATGGCCCTGTCTCGGTGGTTTGCCCGTTTCCTCTAAAAACAAGTTCGGCTTGCTCTTAAGCGGCGGCATTGATTCTCCCGTAGCCGGAAATCTCATCCAGAAGAGAGGCGGTTATCTGGAAGCCGTTTACTTTCACACCCCACCTTTCACCGTTGAGTCAGCCAAGGACAAAGTCATTGATTTAGCAGAAATCCTGTCGCGTTACCAAAATGGTTTCAATCTCCACATCGTCAATTTTACAGAAGTTATGAAAACCATTAAGGCAAACTGTCATGACAGTCTCATGGTGGTCTTGAGCCGGCGTTTCATGATGCGAGTTGCCGAACGCATCATGACAGAAAAAGGCGGACAGGCTCTGGTAACGGGAGAAAGCCTTGGCCAGGTAGCTTCGCAAACCATTGAGAATATCTCTATGGTGAATTCTGTTGTGACAATGCCGGTATTGCGACCCTTAATCGGCATGGACAAAACCGAGATTATCTCGTGGTCCAGAAAAATAGACGCCTATGAAACATCCATCAGACCCTACGAAGATTGCTGTTCCCTCTTCGCCCCGGAAGAGCCCGCGACAAGGGCATCCGTGCGAAAAGTCCAGCATGAAGAATCCAAACTGGATATCAATGGTCTCGTTGAACGAGCTCTGGAACAAACAGAGTCTATCAGGCTCTGCCTTGATTAGAGGCCGTCTGTTCCGGTTCCAACACTTAGCGCTGAGTGTGTTTTGAGATAATCTGCTGCATTTCCGAGGTAAAATGGGAACCCGATTTTTTATGCAATACCTCTCCATCGGGTGAGATCAACACATTGAGCGGTATGGAACGAACACCCCAGTGCCGGACAAACCTGCCGTCGATATCCGTCACAACGCAGTTTCTGTTCAGACCGTATTGTTCTGCCCAGTTTGAAGCGGTTTTCCGCGTAGCGGGTCTGCGACCTTCACCTGAGACCATAACCGTAATGAAGACCACGTCTTCTGTGTGCTCTTCCATTTCCTTCATGTGGGGAGCCTGACTGCGACAAGGCGGACACCATGGCGCACTGAAATCAAGCCAGATGTATTTACCGCTGTAATCAGCAAGAGCAAAGTCCTGACCGTCTGCCGTTACCAGGTGATACTTATCCCGGCTGGAGTGGACGTCTTTTTTAACGGACAAAGGCGTTTTCTTCAAAATCATCCAAGCGGCCATAACGGCCACAAGAAGAAGCAATAGCCCGAAAGCAAATACCACGGGCTGCCTTTGTTGACGCTCTCTCAATTTGACATATTCCATATCATACTGAATTGTTTTTCCGGGAAGCTCAATCGTTGGATCAAAAGGTTCGAAGCGATAAATGTAACCATCCTGTGTTTTACGCCTCTCGGCCGGGAAGTAATTTCCACCCTGAAATTGCAGTAATGTCTTACGGTAGTTGCGAACGGCCCAGTCATTAATTTGCCGAGGTGTTTGAATAAACAAGATTTCCTCGTCAATCCAAGCCCGATCCGGTCCAAAATTCCACATAATGCCCCCTTTTCCACTATTGTAACGTAAAAGTACCGCTCAAGCATAAGTGAAGAAAAAAACCTTGATAATAAAAAGAATGTCGGTACCCTGATAAAGTTGCAAATCCAACAGGCAGTCCTCAGATCATCTCACCCGTGAGAATCTAAAAACAAAATTAGACAGAGCAAGCCAGATATCAGATAATACACTGGTATTCGCAAGTAGAAAGGTTTCCGCACTCCTTCATGAAAAAACACTGTCCACCCACCATCTGTTCGCTTACAAAGAGCATCACATGGCAAGCCGTTGCAAGCCTTGCCACAATGGCTGTGTTTTACCTGTTGACAGGGGAATTCACTTTCGCCGTTTTAGCCGGCGCTGTTGAGTGGGCGGTCAATTTCCTGCTGTCTTTTGGTCGCCAACACCTGTGGGCTAAGAACCGGCCTGAAGAGGGTCAAACCCAACCGATTGTAATCTGGTTGACCGGCCTCTCCGGTGCGGGTAAATCAACAATTGCCAAACTCCTGGTCAAAAAGTTCAAAGAAAACAAACTGCCCGTACAGTGGCTGGATGGCGATGTCACCCGTGAGTTCATCCCCGCAACCGGGTTCTCCAGGGAAGAACGCGACCGACACGTTCTGTCAACCGGATTTATGGCGCGTACACTGGAACAGCAGGGAGTCAATGTGGTGGCGTCCTATATCTCGCCCTACAGGGAAACCCGTGAGAAAGTCAGAGCCATGTGCCGGAACTTTTTTGAAGTTTATCTGTCAACACCGCTGGAAACATGTGAAAACCGCGATGTCAAAGGCCTCTATCAACAGGCCCGTGCAGGAGCAATAAAACAGTTCACGGGAATTGACGATCCATTTGAAGCCCCCTCAGCGCCAGATCTGGAGTTGGATACAACCCATCACTCACCTGAAGAAACCAGTGAAGTCATCTTCCGTGCCATTCAAGACTGGCTTCACACCCAACATCTTTAGTACCCCTTTCAATCAGGAAAAAACCATGTCACTCACGCATTTGAAACAGCTTGAATCCGAAAGCATTTACATTATCCGGGAAGTTATAGCGGAGTTTGAAAATCCGGTTATGCTTTATTCCGTTGGAAAAGACTCTTCGGTCATGGTTCGCCTGGCTCAAAAAGCCTTTTACCCGGGCAAAATTCCCTTTCCGCTCCTGCACGTCGATACGTCCTATAAATTTCCCGAAATGTACTCGTTCCGCGATCAATTTGTTGAAGCAGAGGACTTGGATTTAATCGTGTACCGCAACGAGAGAGCCGTTCAAAAAGCAACCAACCCATTTGATAAAGGCCCTTCTGCCTGTTGTGCCCAATTGAAAACAAAAGCGCTGCTGGACGCTCTGGCTCAGGGTGGTTATGATGCCGCTTTCGGGGGAGCACGACGTGACGAAGAGAAATCAAGAGCCAAGGAACGCATCTTCTCCTTCCGGGACCGCCATGGACAGTGGGATCCTAAAAACCAGCGTCCGGAGTTGTGGAATCTCTACAACTGTCGGGTTCACATGGGTGAGAGCATCCGGGTTTTCCCCTTATCCAACTGGACAGAACTGGATGTCTGGCAGTACATCCTGATGGAAGAAATACCCATTGTCCCCATGTACTTTGCAAGAGAAAGAGAAGTCTATGAAATTAACGGTCAACTCATTCCCTGTGAGGACATGGTATTTCCAGATCGAGCGGTTGGTGCCAGAAAGAAGGTGAGTTGCCGCTTTAGAAGTCTTGGGTGCATTCCCTGCACGGGAGCGGTGTTATCAACAGCAAAAACAGTGGCTGAAATTATTGAAGAAATTTTCACAGTAACCACTTCAGAACGCAACACCAGGGTCATCGACCATGACAGGGAAGGCTCCATGGAGCAGAAGAAAAAGGAGGGTTACTTCTGATGCAGTCCATTGAAGCGTTCCTGAAACTCAATGAAAAAAAAGAGCTAGTCCGTTTTTCAACCGCGGGAAGTGTGGATGATGGTAAATCGACCCTGATCGGGCGACTGTTACACGATTCAAAGTGCATCTATGAAGACCAGCTCTCCTCCATCAAAAAAGCATCCAAAAACAAGGATATCCCCATTGATTTTGCACTGCTGACAGACGGTCTGAAAGCGGAACGAGAACAGGGCATCACCATCGATGTGGCATACCGCTACTTCTCCACCAGTAAGCGAAAATACATCATCGCCGACACGCCGGGCCATGAGCAATACACGCGCAACATGGCCACAGGCGCTTCAACAGCGGACATGGCGGTCATTCTGGTGGATGCGGTCAACGGTCTGCTGCCTCAATCCAAGCGGCACGCCTTCATTTCAACGCTCTTACAAATCCCTCACATCATTATTGCCGTCAATAAAATGGATCTGGTGGATTATCGACAGGCGGTGTTTGATGACATCGTCAATGAGTTCACGCTGTTTGCCGAGAAGCTGCAAATCCACGATCTGCGCTTCATACCCATCAGCGCGCTTCACGGAGACTACGTCGTTGATACGAAATCCGACAAGATGCCCTGGTATCAAGGACCATCACTACTGGAATTACTGGAAACCATACATATTCGAAGTGATAAGAACCTGATTGACTTGCGCTTTCCGGTGCAACTCGTATCCCGGCCCGATCGCACATTCCGCGGTTACAGCGGTCAATTGTCATCGGGGATACTCAGAAAGGGAACGGAAATCATGGCGCTTCCCTCCATGCAGAAATCCAGAGTGAAATCCATCGTCACTTTTGACGGAGAACTGGAAGAAGCCCGTCCGGGACAGGCAATCACCATTACCCTGGAAGACGAAAGAGATATCAGCCGGGGCGATATGCTGGTTCATCCGGACAACCGCCCGCTTTTCTCCAGGAGATTCGAGGCCATGCTGGTGTGGATGGACGAAGAGGCACTCGATCCCGATCAAAACAACGCATTTTTACTCAAAACAAATGCCAGAACCGTCTCTGTTTCTTTGGATCAGGTGCGCTATGTGGTCAATGTCAACACGTTGAGCAAGGAAAACGCCAACCAGCTTCAGTTAAATGAAACAGGCCGAATTGTTTTTACCTCCAATGAGCTGCTGTTTCTGGACTCGTACCAAAAAAACCGGGCTAACGGTCAGTTCATCCTCATATCGGCTCAAACTCATAAAACCGTCGCGGCAGGAATGGTCATTGATCGCGAAAAACAAGATCGATTGCCTGCCCATATTTCCGTTCAAGCCGATGAACTGTTATCCAAACGCAAAATTCACTCAAAAGTCTCTCGTGACATGAGAGCATCGAGAAATAAACACAAGGCGTTTACTCTTTGGTTTACAGGTCTGCTCTCTTCGGGAAAAACAGCTTGTGCTATTGAATTGGAGAAACACCTTTTTGACAAGGGCTACCAGGTTAAACTCCTCTCAGGCGGTCAGGTTAGAAAAGGGCTGTGTAGAGATCTTGGTTTTTCATCTGAAGATTCCGCCGAACACCTCAGAAGAGTGGCAGAAACAGCAAAAATATTGAATGAAGCGGGAATCATTGTGATTGCATCGTTTATTTCACCGGTTCAGAAAACAAGAGAATCCATAAAAAAGATCATAGGAAGAGAACGGTTCTATGAAGTTCACTTCAATGCCTCGGTCAGCTGGTGCGAGCAGCACGACCAAACCGGGCTCTACGAAGCCGCCAGAAAAGACCCCAACCTCAACCTGGCTGGAGTCACCTTTCCCTACGAAGAACCATTAAAACCCGACTTGACACTCAACCCGGAACAAAACAACAATCAATCCGAATGGATCAAAAAACTAATGACCTTCTTCCCGCCTTTGGATGCGTAAGAGGAATCTCAGTACAATTTCTCCAGTTTCCTGCTGGGGAGTTAAAAAAGACGCATGGAAACGGTAAAAGCCCGTAAAACACAACAAGATTTCCGCCTGATTCAGTGCAAAGCGAATCCTGCAGGCAAACTGGAACAACCATGAAACTGGCTATTATTTCACATACTGAACACTATAGAGACCAGAATGGTCAGATCGTTGGTCTTGCCTCAACATTACGTGAAATTAACTATCTAAGCAAGGTATTCAGCCAAATAGTTCATCTCGCTCCTCTTCACGCCGGACCACCGCCAAAGCACACGCTTTCCTATGCAAGTAGCAAAATCAAATTTGTAGCACTCAAACCTGCTGGAGGATCCTCCATTTATCAAAAAATCAAAATTCTGGCGGTAGCTCCATCTAACTTGAATACCATTAGAAAGGAAATCAAACATGTGGATTTTATTCAGTTCAGAAGTCCCACAGCCATGGGACTCTATGTTTTGCCTTTCCTGAAATTCTTTAACTTAAAGCCCTACTGGGTGAAGTACGCTGGCAACTGGACACAGAAAAGCCCCCCTTGGTCGTATACGTTACAAAGATGGTGGCTGAAAAATATAACTCACGCCAAAGTAACGATCAATGGTCACTGGAACGGTTTAAAACCCAATTTCTACAGCTTTGAAAACCCCTGTCTGTCCAATGAAGAGCTATCAGCAGCCATAAAAGCCAGTCAGTCAAAGCGATTTTCCGAAAAAATTAATTTACTTTTTGTTGGCAGACTGGACGATGCCAAAGGAGTACACCATATTTTCAACGCAATCACACAATTGAAAACATCCGACCGAATTGCAAAGCTTTATCTTGTGGGTGATTCAACCAATAAAGAAACATACACGCCTCTGGCAAGCCAATCAAAAGTTGCTGTTGAATTCTTGGGATACCTTTCAAGGGCAGAAATCAACACGTATTACTCCATGTCTCACTTTTTGCTCTTACCAAGTGCTTCAGAGGGATTCCCAAAAGTCATTGCAGAAGCAGCGGCCTTTGGCTGTATTCCCATAGTGAGTAAAATTTCCTGTATACCTCAATACATCCAGCATGGGGAAAATGGTTTCCTTCTCAACAAGCCTTATGACAAAGAGCTTCTCCAGGTACTGCAAAAAATACAAGAACTGAGTGCAGCAGAACTCCACAGCATTTCAAATAAAGCAAAAAACCTATCGGTGGACTTTACTTATGCCCGCTACTGCAAGAGGCTGCTTACAGAAATTTGCATATCTTCCAAAAGTTAACCTGAAAACAGTTCACACTTACAGTTGGTTAACTTTTGGCCCTTCTTTAAGCATCTTTGTTGATATGCGCCAAGATCTGGAAACGAGAATTAAAAGGACAGGCAGAAAAAGAACGCTGAAAAACAAGCTGGAGAACATGGCAGACTTTCTCCCCTTTAAACGATAGGGTGTGAGCGAAAGAGGGACAGATATCAACAACATATTGATAACATCCCCGGTCTTGAAATATCGCCTGTAAAAATACAAGACACTTGGAACCGGCCTTGGAGCCAAGAGCCTTTTAGGTCTCAATCCATCCCATGTTCCATGTGCTCGGAGACCTCCCATGCTGACTTTTAAGTGCACTCTGGCTGCACGAGGGTTGGAAACACTTCTGAAGCCATTCATATAAGCCCTCATGCCAAATTCACCATCACCTTGTCTCATTTTTTCAAATTGACGGTCAAATAACCCCGTTTTTTTAAAAACTGATTTCCTGACCATCGCATTTCCAGAATCAAATTGGTCAGCCCATCTAAAAAAACGATAGTTTGCGGGAATGGGTGCACCCACAGCTGAAAGTGACACGCCAGCAGAAATATCTGCTTCAAAGTAGTCCAAAGCTTTTAGATGTTGAAAAATCCAATCGGGTTTCACTCTGGAATCGTCGTCAAAAAACAAGAGAAAAGAGCCCCTGCTTTCCCTAATAGCACGATTCCGCGCTTTCCAGAGTTGTTTCTCTCTCTGATAGATCACTCTCATATTCAAGTCAAATTCACTGTAGAAGATTTCCTGAAAAGGCTCGCTTTGATCAACTACAATCACTTCAAAATTCTTATAGTCCTGTTTTTCTAAATCACGAAGAACATCAGCTAAATACGGATATCGATTCAAGGTGGGGATAATAACAGACACTAGAGGCTCACCCATTGCCATGGTTGATTGAAATGCATCGTAATCAGGATACATTTTCGGGTTATTGCCTATTCCCTGATAGGGCACTTTCACAGTTCTTAAAAAAGCAGCGAACTCTTTTACAGGGTTCTTAAATGCTAAAAGGCGGCGGAAAAGATAATACCAAACCCATGGCTTCTTAAAATATTTTCTCCCAAATCGATATTCATCATACGGATTCAACACCTGATGGCTCACGTCTCTCTCTCCATCTGAAACATGCATAACTCCGTTTTGCCACGAGGCATAACCATAATCCCACATCCGGGCTCTTGGATCTTCGTATTCGCTATCAAGTTCTCCAGGCTTCAAACTCTCTACCGTTAATGAAAAGCAAGTTGGTTTATTCCCAGCCGATGAGCTTTCAAGAGAAAACATCCAGGTCGGCTTTATTTTTTTTAAAAAATCAAACATATTATTATACTTTCACCTGTTTTAAAACCGTGAAGCCCAATTCTGTCCTCCTGTTTCAGCGGCGTTTTTTATCGCGGAAAAACTTGCAAACAACTCCATTGCTTTATTGTATTTCAATTCGAGGCTTTCTATCCAGTACTCAATAGGAAAACCGAAATAAAACGATTCCATAAACACGAGCGCATGGTACAGGGTAAGTTTTTCTTGCTCTCTAAAATAAATTGAGACATATTAGCAACATGAAAGGATGCATCGCGATCTACTCTGGAGTCATTCCCTCAACCACTTTTATTGAACAACTCATCGAAGGTGTAGCAAACCAAGGCAAGCGTGTTTTATTAGTGGGTAAAAAGAAAGGTCAGGTTCAATACAAGAGTTCATTGATCAAAGTTATCACACTTCCCAAAAACAACCTTGCTGGTTTGCCCATCCTGTTGTATCGCCTCTTTTTACTTCTGGTCAAGAAGCCTGTGGGCATGGTTTCACTCATTTCATTAATTCAACCGGGACCCAAAAAAATAACCAAAATGATTCACTTCCTAAATCGTTCGCTCCCTTTTTTGTTAACCACTCCAGATATCATACACGTCCAATGGGCGCATGATGTTTGCTTTTTTGTTGAGCTTAAAAAGGTTATCGATTTTAAACTGCTGGTTAGTTTCAGGGGAACACAAATTACAACAAAACCGGTTGTTTACGATTATTGGGCTGAAGCATATAAAAAATGCTTTCCATATGTTGACGGTTTTCATGCCGTATCTGAGGCGATTTCCAGGGAAGGGGAAAAGTACGGTGCTGCCAAAGACAAAACCGTCATTATAAAACCCGCAGTCAAAGAACACCTGATCGCACAAAAGCAAGCGCCCCCAATTAACAAAAACCAAACGACAAAGCTCATTTCAGTTGGTCGAAAGCACTGGAAAAAAGGGTATCGTACAGCTCTTGATGCATGTTACTTGTTAAAACAAAAGAAGTTCGACTTTTCTTACTCTATAATTATCGGCAAACCAAGCGAAGAGCTGCTTTATCAGGTCAAAGACCTGGGACTGGAAAATCACGTCACCTTTCACACTAATCTTCCCCACAGTGACGTCCTGGATCTCATAAAGGAGGCCGATATAATGTTGCTTCCAAGCCTGGAGGAGGGAATTGCAAATGTGGTTCTCGAGAGCATGGCATTGGGAACCCCCGTTATTTCAACAAATTGTGGAGGGATGAGAGAAGTAATCAGACATAAAGAAAACGGCTTCTTAGTACCACTTTGTTCACCCCGTGCTTTTGTTGATTGCATTGAGTTATGGTCTGCCGGGGACCTTCAATTCAAAACAACGCTTCTGGACAACGCAGCTGCCACTGTTAAAACAGCCTTTACAGCGACAAGACAAATAGAGCGTTTTAACTCCTGGTATCATAGTTTTTTTCAAGACAGGTAGGTTGTTGTTATCGATGTGTGGTCTATTTGGTGAATTTGGTGAAAAGCAACCGCTGTTGGATACTGCTTCTTTTATGGCATTAAACGACCTGTCCAAGTCCAGGGGGCCCAATTCAACTGGACACTATCGATTGAGCCATACTATTCAACTTGGCTTTAACCGTTTAGCCATCCTTGACCTGACACCCGCAGCCGACCAACCCTTCCATACACCAAGTAAAAGGTTTTCATTTGTCTTCAATGGTGAAATTTACAATCACTTGGATTTAAGAAATCAGTACTTCTCACATTATCAATTCAAAGGACTGAGTGATACAGAAACACTCGCAGTAGCGATTGATGAAATGGGAATTGAGCAAACCGTTGAACTGTGTGACGGAATGTTTGCCCTGGTAATATATGACCACAACCATAAAGAGTGTTGGCTGGCAAGAGATTTTGCAGGCATAAAGCCGCTTCACTATGGGTTCAGGAACGGCATGCTTGTGTTTGCAAGTCAATATGATCAAATAGCAAAACACCCACTTTTCAAAAGCTCGGATATCAATCGAGAAATCCTGAATCTTTATTTGCAAATACAATATATTCCCGCACCTTTTGGCATACTGGAAGACACTCACCAGGTTAGACCTGGAGAAATACTGCACTTTGGATTAGATGGGATGATCAAGACAAAACGCTATTGGGAACTCCCTGTCAATGGCAAAAACCCGATCTGCACCGATCCAGATGAAGGTCTCAGAATCATAGAGGATGCTCTTTCCCATTCAGTTCGTGCAGAATTACTATCAGACGTACCACTGGGTACCTTCTTGTCCGGTGGTATCGACTCTCCTCTTGTCACATACTTTGCACAACAACACTCCAGCCAAACAATTTCGAGCTATTCAATTGGAACAGACTCAAAGGTACACGATGAATCAAAAGACATCGAGTTTTACTCAAAGGCCATTCAAGTCAATTGCAAACTCAAACGACTAACAGGGTATGAAATTTCCGATTATCTATCGAGCGCTATGCTCTCTTTGAAAGAGCCGTTTGCTGACCATTCAATCATACCCACCTACGTGGTGAGTCAACTGGCATCTAACGAGCTAACGGTCGCTCTCTCTGGAGACGGCGGTGACGAGCTGTTTTTTGGCTATGAAAGATTCTGGTCCCTGCTGAAGAACACGCCCTATTTGTGGATACCTCATCTGTTTCGATACCCTGTTTACGGGCTTTCCAAGGTGCTAGAAGGCAATAAACATATTAACGAGTGCTTTTTAGCTAAAAGTATTTCACAGGCTCATTTGGGTTTGCATTCCCGGGGAGCAAGGCCAGTGTACCATAGTATTTTCCCCGACCTTAAGGATCTCAACCTCCCCGAGGCGTTTAATATCTATGAGTATCCAGACTTAAGCGATCAATCGACGATGCTGGGGCATACGAGACATGCAGAATTCTACGGGATGATGCAAAAGACCCTTTTCAAAGTGGATCGAGCAAGTATGGCTAACTCCCTGGAGGTTCGGGTACCGTTTCTAAAAAAAAGCGTCATAGAGAGTTCACTGCAATTAAGTCCATACTTGAGTTACGGTCCAAATAAAAAAAAGGATCTCTTGAAAAAGCTGCTTAGAAAAAAAATACCATTTTCTCCCATTGACAACAGAAAAAAGGGATTCAGTATCCCTCTCAGAGCCTGGATAGAAGGCCCTCTCTTTGACCTTTTTCGTGATAAAATGAAAAAAATCAAGTACTTGGGAGGAAACGAACTCAATGCCGTCAGGCTTCTCGATATTCACAACAGAGGGACCCCTCAGACAGACCTCCTGTTCTCATTATTTTCGTTAATCTGTTGGTGGGAAGAATGGCAAAAATAAAAATACTCTACACGATCCCCAACTTTGATACCGCAGGCAGCGGCAAAGCGATGTTGAACATCATCCAACGCCTGGATAAAGACATTTTCAGCCCTGAAATATGTTGTTTCCACCCAAGAGGCTCCTTTTTTAAAATGGTTGAAGATGCTGGATTTCCTATCCATCTTTTCCAGTACACGGCTCCCATGAAGCCGCGCATTAGAGGTTTGTACAAGGTCTATCAAATTGCCAGATTTCTAAGATCCATTAAGCCGGATATCATACACTCATTCCATTACAGTTCAGATTACTCCGAGGCTCTCGCTGCCAGACTGGCCGGTGCCAGGTGGGTTTTCACGAAAAAGAACATGAATTGGGGAGGAGCCTCAAAGAACAGCTGGAAATTAAGAAGCTCTCTGGCAAATGCAATCATTGTTCAAAACAAAGATATGATTGACGAATTCTATCCCCATTCAAAAAAAACCGCACTGATACCCAGAGGGGTGGATTTAGATCAATTTAAGAAAAGCACAACAGGATTGTTTTCTGCTCGAGAATTCGGCCTCCCAACAGACACTAAAATCATCATCTCTGTTGCCAATCTTGTCCCGGTAAAAGGCATAGAAACGCTTATTCATTCATACAATAATTTACATACCAGGCAAAAAACGCACCTTCTGATCGTAGGCGATAATAAGAATGAATATGGAGAAGAACTCAAAAAGCTGGTGAATGATTTATCGTTAAATCACCGCATTACTTTCACCGGAAAACGATCCGATGTTGCATCGTTACTTGAAAGATCATACCTGTTTGTACTTCCCACTTTAAATCAAGGTAGAAAAGAAGGTTCACCAGTCGCCGTGTTAGAGGCCATGGCGAAATCAAAGCTCGTCCTTGGCAGTCGAATACCGGGCATTAAAGATCAGTTGGCAGCTTTTCCCTTTTTACTTTTTAAAGCTGGCGACAGTCCCGAACTAACAGAAAAAATTGAATGGGCCTTAACTCTCTCTCCCCCAGAATACCGCGAAATTACAGAAAAAATAAACCACCACGTATCGGAGTTCTACAACATCAACATGGAAGTAAAACGCCACGAGACACTCTATCACAAACTTCTCAAATAGAAGCGAGTCCTCGCTCTATCTTATTGCTGACGCTCAAAGAAAACAGCAAGAGTAAGCAGCATACTGATCACATGAGCATAGTGCACGGAATCCTCAAATTGGAAAGCGCGATAAAATTTTTGAATTAACTGTTTGTCAACATGTTGTGTCAAGGCTCCGTGATATAAGTATTGCTTGAGTTGAGCTTCATTAAACGCTCCATGAAACTGATTTTCCCAGTTACGCTGAATTAATTTTCTGCCAAATACTTTCTCTGACGTGATTCGGCTCAACTTCCTGATAACCCTTCCTGGTAAATTTTTGAAGCTTGAAAAATCACCATAGTTATAAAGATGACAGGGTGAAAAGGCCTGCCATGGTATTTTTGCTAAAGCGGTACTTTTTCTTTTGATGTATTCAATTTGAATTTTTCTTCCGGACAGGATTTCCTCCGGAATGCGAGTAATTAACTCACAAATCTCTCGCTGGTAATAAGGCAGGAAAACAGGTCCTGCATCGGAAAAAACAGAGAGGTTCGTTGAAGTCCATCTTGGAGCCCAATGAATTGATTTAAAGGCACGAATCTTTGAACGCGCGTTTTTTATATTGATCTCTCCAGCCAGAGTTCTTATTCTTGCATGGAGATACCGATCAAAATCGCCTTCTAAGCCCCAGTGCCGCCACAAGGCTCTTCCAAGTTCACTGCCGCCTTTTTTGAGAATGCCTTTCTTTAAATAGCCTGCAATTTCCTCCTCCGGTAAACTGTCTGGAACATCAGCACCATCAAAGAGAACATCGCCCCAATGACCCAGAAGCAGAATACTGTTCCTGTTACAGATTGAATCGAGCCAGTGCTTAATAGCTATCTGTCTAGGGTGGGTAAACTCCGAAAAACAGTGGTTGAGATCAGCCAGTGTGTCAATGTGACGCCAAAGCGATTCTCTGGGTATGTTAAAACGCTCAAAAGAAAAACCTTTAACCTCAGCTATCCGCTTACCATAAAACGGCTCATCAACACCCTTTTCAAAAGCATAAGAATAGCTGCAGACATCATGCCTGCGATCCTCGGGTATGGCAGCGGCAAGAGAGCGACTGTCAAGTCCACCAGACAAGGGCAGAATGATTCTTTTTTTAGCAATCGCCCTGGCAACCAAACTGTCAATAATACTTTCAAAAAGGTCTGTAGCCCTTTCAAGGGTTAAGTCATCCGGCTCATAAGTCCAGCTCCATGTCGGCTCTTTGTGCAGCTTGTGACCTTTGATAGTGTACCTTGTGGCTGGGGCAAGTGTTTTCAATTCTCGGAAAAAAGTCGTATCACCCAGAAAAAAGCCACAGGCAGCAAAAACACATATGGACTCATAATCAAGTTGATAGTGAGGTTCCGGATACCACTCTGTAAAGCAATGCTTGTTTGAGTCATAATACCTTGCATCCAAAGGTATGATATCAGTTGAAAACTGGTTGATACTTTTCATTGTTCTGGCGTTACGACTTGTTCTTCGCCCTTAAAGGCGTCAACAATCCCGCAAGAACACCAAACCCCCAAGAATGGTGAACCAATGCAATGATTAACGGGAAAAGCATGAAATTCAACTTGTGTTTCAATTGAACGTGAATAGTAGCTATCGCCAGAAAAAGAGAATACAACAAAAGAATCAAACAAAAGCCATTAAACGCGGCAGTGAAAAAGAAGCTCAACACCAAGCCAAATAATTCACAGGAAACAAAGACAGGAGGAACCAAATGCCTCAGCTTTAAACTCGCTGGATGAATATGAAGAACTCTACCCTTAAACAAACCGTACTGAAAAAACTGTTTGGTTAGCTTTTTAAGATTGCTGCGTGCATAGTAGCTTGATTTTATGTCAGATGAAAGAAAAACTCTGCCGCCATTTCGCCGAATTCGATAGTTCAACTCGTAATCTTGATGACGAATGAGTCTTTCATCAAACAATCCGGCATCAATTAGCACCTGTTTTTTGAAAGTTCCAAACGGCACTGTATCTGTAAACTGGGATACCCTGGATGTCCTGAACGCGGAATTTCCAACGCCATATGGCGTACTCATGGCAATTGCTATAGTCTGTGATAACGAGTCAGAACCTATCGTTTCTATGGGACCTCCAACTACATCCGCTCCCGTTTCTTGCATAACCTCTATACTCTTCATAAGATACGATGGATGGATAAGTGCGTGTCCATCTATTCTGGCTATAATATCTCCCTTGCTCTTTTTAATACCCATATTCATGGCAGTGGGCACAATGCGTTTTGGATTATTAAAAAGCGATATCTCCGGGTGTTGCAAGCCCATTTCCTGACGTTGATTGATAAGATCCCTCACAAGAGCCTGAGTTCCATCATCAGACTGGCCATCAACAACCAGTATTTCATAGCAATCATTGGGATAGTCCTGATTCAAAACCGCTTCCAGTACACGATGAATGAAGGCCGTTTCATTTCTTACAGGAATGACAACAGAAATAAAGGGGGTACAACATACCTTTTCTTTCAACTTCATCGCCCCTTAAAACCCAAAACAACCAAAACCGTTCTAAATATGATTGATAAATCCAAAACAAGCCCTTGGTGTTTCAAATAGTAAAAATCATATTGCATCTTTTCAAAGGCATCATCAACGGATGACCCGTAGGTATAGTTCGTTTGAGCCCAGCCTGTTATGCCAGGCCTGATACCGTGTCTTAGATTGTAGAAAGGTATCTTTTCTTCAAGTTCTGTCACAAATTCAGGGCGCTCAGGCCGTGGACCGATGAGAGCCATATCTCCCTTCAAGATATTAAAAAACTGGGGGAATTCGTCAATTCGCGATTTTCGCAAAAAATTTCCGAAGGGAGTAATTCTTGAATCCGACTCCGTGGCCCAAACAGGTCCTGTATGACCCTCGGCATCTTGAACCATTGAACGAAACTTAACAATTTTGAAAATCTCACCTGAGAGGCCAACTCTTTTTTGGGAGTAAAACAGAGGACCAGGGGAAAAAAGTAGATTCCCTACAAAAACAAAGGGAATAAGACACAATGTCAGAAGAGATCCGGTTAAGCCTATGATAAAGTGCCATACGATCATTAAAACACTGTAAAACCTCTTGTACGAGAGCTTTTCAGCGGCGAATAAAACCTCAAAAATGTCACCTATGTGAGCAATTGGTATTTTCCCTGTCAATTGCTCGTAAACATCCGGCATCGTCCTAACTCGCCAGCCCTTCTCTTTCAGCTTCAAAAGGGCATGGTAGAGATCTAGTTTGAGATTTCTCCTGTTGGTGATAGCCAAAATAATCTCTGTCGGTTGCAACTCCTCTACCACTTTTGCAAGCTGGTCATTTGTTCCCAGAACGGGAACCCCATGTATATGTTCACCCTGCTTCTTTAAATCATCATCCAGAAAACCAAGAATCTCAACGCTGGAGCCTTTTTCTCTATCAGCTGGATATTTAGACAGCATAACTTCGATTAAATCTTTCGCTGACTTACCCGCTCCTATCAAAAGAACCCGGTTGTTGAATTTTTTACGGCTGAAAACAAAAGAGAAGAACCATCGCCAATGAAAAAACAGAACAAAAGAAAGCACCGGAAACAAGAGTGCTTCAATTCGTCTGTCTGGAAAAAACGGTGTAATCCGAGGAATAAGCAAATATACAAATGAAGTGAGACCCGCCACCAAAGCGGTTTCAATCATCCTCCTGACATCGGCTGAATAAACACGGTTTACTCTATAAAGTCGCATGGAGGAAGACGCTATACTCCAGAGCACAATCAGCACCACAAACCACAGATAATGAGAAGCCATACTCGACCAGTTAAGCGAAAGAAGATCCCGATATAAAAGACTCAAAGTAAGAGCAAAAACAAGCAGTAAAACATCGACCACAAAGAGAATAAGAAAGCGATCAAAGTAGTGCATTACTGAAATTTTATTTTTTTTGAACTGTTCTTTTCTTTGTTGTGTCATGGGCGTACAAACTTTGCAATTAAAAACATGCGATACCGTTTGTTATTATATATTGCTTTCCTAAAACAATGTGACAATTATTGCTTACAGGAGTTCAGCTAAACCGCTGTTTGATTATCCTGAAAACATCTTTCAGCATCGAACTTGGAACAGTGTCTGTTATCCTTTTACTTAATTGGGCAAAACGTAAGCTAATCGAATTATTTGCACTGTTGACGCATCTTTACAGTGCTTTTTCAGCTTTCTCTTTCTTTTCTTTCTTAATCCAAGGTAATCCGGTTATTGAGTTATAAACACGAAAAAATCACAGCCAGTACGGACAAAACACTTCAGGGTGACCCTATGCTATAATAGCAACGTGTGCAGGTTAGTTCTTGGGATTTTAGATGTGTTCAATATTTGGTGAATTTTTCCCCGATGGGGGGGTCATTGACAAGGCTACATTTTTAAGAATAAACGAGCTTTCGAAAGTAAGAGGACCAGACCAACATGGTTACAGCAGCAACAATGAGAATTATCAATGTGCCTTTAACCGCCTGGCAATTCTCGATCTGACACAAAATGGAAATCAACCTGTTTTTTCACCATCACATAGATATCTTCTCTTGTTTAATGGCGAAGTGTACAATTATAAGGCACTTGCTAAAAAGTACAATCTTGAATGCTCTTTAAGATCAAAAGCAGATACAGAAGTCGTCATTCAATTGATCGGGAAGCTGGGAGTAAGGAAAGCCATTGAAGAGTTCGATGGTATGTTTGCAATTGCCGTCCTTGATTTTTTTACCAAACGACTGTTCCTCGCACGTGATTTTGCTGGTATCAAACCCCTGTTTTTCGGAATTTCCAAAAAGGGACTGGTTTTTTCTTCTCAATTTAATCAAGTGGCAGTTCATCCAGCTATTAAAGCAGCTTTATCATATAAGTATTCATGCATTAAGGACTTTCTGCAACTAGGATATATGCCCTCTCCTTCAACCATTTTCAAAAATGTGTTTCAGGTTCAGCCAGGAGAAATTGTGGAGTTTACCTCTGAGCATACTATTAAAAAGAATTTTTATTTTAGACTACCCCTTTTCCCAGAATCATCCAAGAAAGAAATGGATCCTCATCACATTCGTGAGGGCGAACATACAATAAAACACGCTGTATGGTCACAACTAATATCTGAACGACCCTTGGGATCGTTTCTCTCTTCAGGAATTGATTCCCCACTGATCGCCTCATATGCTTCAAAGAAACATACCAATTTAACCTGCCTGACGGTAAAAGTTCAAAACACTCACATGGATGAAGCGGCTGCAGCATGTAAGTTAGCAAAACATCTAAAAGTTCATCACAAAACCCAAGAAATAGAAAACAATAAATCTATAGATTACTTAACGAATCATATCTCTCTCTTTCCAGAGCCTTTCGGCGATTACAGTTCCATACCTACATACGAAATAACAAAAAAGGCATCAGACTCTTTCACCGTCATGCTGTCAGGAGATGGAGGTGATGAATTGTTCTGGGGGTACCCTAGAATGTTAAATTCAATAAAACACTCAGGTTGGTTTAACTACCCAACCATAGTTCGAAAAGTCGTTGCATTCATAAAAAGAAAAATGGGCAAAAAAATCAGTTATGGCATCGATCACCCGCACTTTCATACATGGGTTTTTGATCAGCATTGTAAAATCAGATCAAAAAGTATTCAGCGTTTGCTTCCCGGTATCCACAACTCACAACAGGTGGTTGATCTATACTCTTTTGATCTGCATGGTAAATCGAATGAAAAAATCCTTCAATGGCTTAAATGGAATGAATATTACGATCACCTGCAAAGAGTATTGGTAAAAGTTGACAGGATGAGTATGGCCAATTCCCTTGAAGTTCGTGTTCCTTTTCTTGCAAAGGATGTCATTAAATATTCATTAACAATCACCCCAGAACTTGGTATCTCACACATCATCCCAAAGTACATTTTGAAACAGTTGTTTTTAACAGAGTTTTCAACTAAACTGCAAAATTCTCAAAAAATGGGGTTTCAATTTCCACTAAAAGAATGTTTCCAGTTGATTGGCTGCAATCAACTTGTCGAAGCATTCTTGTTGGATCGGGGATCATCCATACTCTTTGACAATCAGGAATCGATCAATTTGGTACACGATTTTTTCAATGCATCACTATCCGAATGGGGACTGTGGCATTTATTATCACTTACCACCTGGATTAGGGCATTCAACAAGTTATCGGTTGAATTTTAATTTTTCAAATACTTTTAATGAACGAATTTCATTTATAAAATAGCTGTATTCAGGAAAATGAAAAAGCCTGCAAGCCAGAACAAAAAGAGCAAATAACAGACATGGGCCGACAAATAGATCTACGATCAAAATATGTGTTTTAACTGCAAATAACATGGTAACAAGAACAGAAGTTAAAAGGAAAAATACAGCAAAAGGGCGTACTTGACGGGAAATTGAGAGTCCTAGCTTTAGCTTGTTAAGAATAATGACAAACACAAAAAAGCAGTAGTAGAGGACAAAAAGAGAAAGAAGGAAATTGTTAAAGCCAAAACGCAAACCGATAAAAATAGAACAAATTATGACGCCCCTCTCAATGAGAGATTTTAAAAACACCAGTTTTGTTCTGCCAACAGCTTTATAGAGCGTATTACTTAAGAAGCTTAGAGGAAATACGGGCGTAAGTAAAACAAAGAACTTTAAATAAATTAACGAAGAAAGCCATTTCGATGTGTATACAAACAAAATGAGTTCTTCAGCTACCAGAAAGAACACGGCTTGTATAGGAAAAAACACAAAGAACAATAAACCTAGAAGTTGAAAAAATTGCTTTTTCAGTTTTTTTTCTTTCTCTTGTTCCAGCGACATAATGGGAAATAAAGTTCGGGTAATCGGTAAAAGAAGAGAGGTATTTGCCAGTTCGGCAATAGATTTCCCTCTGTTGTATATTCCAAGCAAACCTGGACTCATTATTTTCCCAATATAAAAAGTATCAATACGCATTACCAAACTATCTAAAACACCAATTGCAAAGAGGGGGTAGCTGTATTTAAGAATGGGACTGAACTTCTTCACAGAAAACTCACACTTAGGCCTCCATGAAGAGGAGAACCAGGTCAGGAAAAATTTAATAATTGATGCGAACAACTGTTGAACAACAAGACTCCAGATGCCCCATCCACACAAGGCCGCTAATATGGAGAGAACACCGGATGTTAAGTTTGAAGTACTTTCTATAAAAGTTAATTTCCCAAATTGCAGTTTTTTAACCATTAAGCTTGCTTGAACATTCCTCAAAGCATTAGGGAAAAGACTTAAAGCCAATAGCATGATCAATAGCTCAATATCTTGTAATCCAAAAAAATCAGCGATAAACGGAGATGAGGCATAGAGTACAAAGTAAATTAACAAAGCCATAAAGCAATTAATATAAAAAACCGTGTTTAGCTGAACGGAAGAGACTTTTTTCATCTGGACAAGAGCCTGTCCAAAACCGAAGTCGAGAAAAATGTCAGACCAAGATAAAATGGCACTGACAATAGCAATAAGTCCAAAATCAGTAGGTAAGAGTAATCGCGCAAGAAAGATAGACACCAAAAATGTGGACAATCGCTTTATGAACCTCCCTGCGACCCCCCAGAAAAGTGCTTTTCTTTTTCTTGTACCACTTGATGTCAACGGTTTTCCTGTCATATAAAATAAAGTAATTCTCAGGACTTCACTGTGCGTCCTCTGTCAATGAGCAGAGTCCTTATTTTTCCACATATTTATAAAAAACTAAACTTGATAATCAGTCTGTTTTCAAATTTTGCAGTAAAATGGATATGACATGCTATATTCACCTATATGGAATATGAATGTGTTGGTGAACATGAAAGTTTTATGTATTGGTAACTTTCTATCCAGATCGTATCAAGCCCCAAGCGAAATGCTGGCTAATGAACTCTCCAAAAAGGGTCTTGAATTTAGTCTGGCTTCTCATTTCAATTATCGGTTGCCTAGAGTAATCCACATGCTCTATTCCTGTTTAACGAAAAGCTCTCGCCACGATGTGGCTATCATTGATGTCTTCAGCGGCCCTGCTTTCCACTGGGCCTTAGCTTGTGCCTGGATTTTACACAAATTGAAATGCCCCGTTGTCTTGTTTTTACACGGAGGAAATTTGCCTTCCTTTGCACTCAGTCATCCCCACAGGGTCAAAAAACTGTTTTCATATGCATCGGCAATTGTGGCTCCTTCGCAATACCTCGCCGCCAAACTGGAACCTTACACGAGCAAGAAGTTTGTTTTGATTCCAAATGGTATTGATTTTGATTCTTATCAAGTGAAAGTTGAAAAGCAGAAAAAATCCATTATATGGGTTAGAGCCTTTCATCGCATCTACAGCCCAAGCCTTCTTATTGAGGCACTGGCTCTATTAAAAAAAGAACTTAAAGAGTTTGGGCAAATAAAAGTGACCATGGTTGGAAGAGACAAGGACGGCACCTTGTTATCTGTCATAAACAAAGTAAAGGACTTTCAACTAGAAGAAACCGTTGAAATTATTCCCGGGATCCCCAAAAAGGATATCCCGGCTATTCTTTCTGACAAAGAAATATTTGTTAATACAACCCATGTAGACAACACACCTGTTAGTGTTATTGAAGCCATGGCCTCCAAATGTGCTGTTATTTCTACCAATGTGGGCGGTATTCCCTATCTTTTGGAAAACCGAAAAGATGCACTTCTATTTCAGCCAGGAAATGCTCAGGACCTGAAAAACGCTTTAAAAGAGATTCTTTGTAAGAACTCTTTGCGAGATGAAATGGGCACACAAGCCCTGAAGAAAGCAAAAAAGATGGATTGGAGTTTCGTCTGTTCAGAGTGGCTTGCTCTGCTAACAGCCTTAACGTCTAAAGGTTGACTTTTTGGACTCTGAATCCCTGTTCAGTTCATCCACAATAACATTCACATACTTCTTTACGATTTCCTTCCAGGTGTGTTTCTCAGACCAGGCGACAGCATTTTCAGAGTATCTTTTATAATCAGTGAGGATTGTATTCACGGCTTCAACAACGTCCATGGCGTTTTGGCTGTCAACCAGGATTCCGGAGCAGCCCTGCTTTATGGCATCTTCAATACCGCATCCCGCTGAACCAATAGCAGGCAAACCCAGGGCGTTGCCTTCTATAATCGCAATACCAAATCCCTCCGTATCACCTGATGACTGTGTTTCACTCAACATACAGAAAACATGAGAATTGCCAAGAAGCTTGCCTAGCATCTCATCGGACACGGCTCCATGAAAGGTAATATGGTCGAGAACACCCTTTTGACTTGCCAGAGCTTCGAATTCCTTTTTGGCTGTTGGAATACCAACAATATGATAGTGCGCATCTGGGTGGCTTTTTAATATTTCCGGCATTGCTTTAATAACGTTTTGCTGCCCTTTTCGACGTGTTACACCTCCAACAGTAATCAACCTAGGGTTTCCTCTCAGGTTACCAACCTCATTGTGGACCAGACGTCCTGGCTCAAAGCCATTTGGAATAAACACCAGCTGTTCCTTTTGTAAAAAATGCTTTACAAGTGACAAGGTATAATTGGATACACCAACGATTTTATGGAAGCGTTTAAGCGAATGCGTTGTGAGAAAACGATTGAGTCCTCTTGGGAAATTAACTTCACTTCCATGTATGATGGCGATGTAACGCGGCTTTCTAAAAAAAAGCGATAGAAAAGCCAATCCCCAAAGCGGAAACTTACCAGATGCAATCAAGACAAGATTTTCCTTTCTCTTAATAAACACCAATCCAAACACGAGAAACAGACGATTCAAATACATGATCAGCCTTGGTTTCCTAACAGGAACTCGAATGACAGAAAAACCCAACCTGTTGTCGTGTTCCGCTTCTTGCTGTCCATCACGAGAGCGGGAATCTGTTAAAACCTGAACCTTAAATTGATTTTCCGCCAACTGCACAGCGAGGTTATAAGAGTGATTACCGATTCCTCCAGGTTGAGGAGGAAATTCGGAAGTAAATAAAATGAGTTCATTCATGGTTTTGGTCTCCATTCGTGCTCTGAACCTTTCGTTTTAGACAGAAAGCGGATGTGCGCGAACCCAAACAACACGCCAACACAAGCTAATCTCATGGCAGAGTGCCCCATGGTAAACATAGAAAAGATAACACAGGGATAAACAAAGCAGGCCTGGAACCGTGGCATTCTCTTGAAAAGCGCACGTGCAGTCCAGTAGCACATAATCAGCAAAGCGATAACGCCAAAGACGCCATGCTCTGCCAAAACCCTTGAAAACTCCGTATGCGCAGCAACGGCTTGAGACATTCCCATGTCCATCCGTTTCGTCTTGGACATTCCAGGGCCAACACCAAGAATCGGATTACTTAAAAAGGCCTTGATATCAAAGAGGATAATCTCTTCTCTGCCAGATAAGTAATAGTCACTTTCCAGCCTCGATTCTTCCCAAATATATCTCTCTTGAAGTTTACCATCCGTTAACCTGTTGACCGCTATCCACGTCATGAAAAAAAAGAAAACAGCTACAAAACCCAAAATCATCTTATTCGACTGTTTAAATACGAAAAGAAAGTAAATAAACAAGATCGTAAAAACCAGAACAGGAGCTAAAACACCGCCTCTTGAAAAAGTTAACAAAGCTCGAAAAAGAAGCAGCCCTAAAATGCAGTACTTCAACCATAGCTTGTCAATTAACTTCTCTTTGGCAAAGAAAAAAAAAATAAAAACAATAATACCCAATCCCAAAACGGTTGAAACCTGGTTGGGACCAAACCCCCCACTTACTTCAAAGTTAGCATCAGAGCTGAATGAAATTGTTGATAGTTCTGGAGTTTTAACTGTTAAAACTCCAAGCAGCAACACAATTGGCCCTAGTAGATAAGCAAAAAAACTGAGGATTTGTTCTTTGGTGTAGGCTCTTCTGTGAAAATAGAAGAACGACAGGGTCAAAGATAGAGGACCGGATAAGTTAAAAGAAAGCGCCTTTCGCAACTCAAAAAACGAATCGACTTCCACAAGTAAAACTGATGGCAAAAGAAGTAAAAAGTAAACTATGATACTCATTGAACCCTTTACCTTGTCTCGACTTTGAATTGTTGCAAGCATAAGAATAAGACAAACTCCGTATTTTCCCGTTTCGTAGGGGAACCCAATGTTTGACATCCTTACAAAGACTTCAAGCCCCATTAAATAAAAAATTGCCTTTTCAGCAGCAAAAGTTCGATTGTTCGTCCTTATTATTTCAAAAACAGAAAAAAGCAGAAACCCCACTACGTATGCAAGACTCAGTTGCCTTGACAAGGCCAGTATGAGTCCAAAAACAAAATGCAAGAATACAAACAAATCATAAGATTTGTAGCTCTGACTGCCATGAAAACCATAACCTGTGGATGGTGATTCCGGTCTTGCCCAAAAATAGTCCATAATAATAATAACCGCCAATAAAAAACAGCAAACAACTGAACAACAATTGTTTCATTATTGTATTATGAACCAAGCATTTATTGAAGTATATTCAGAATACCTTCCGCTCTCTGAAAAATGGCATATCACCGATTTTCATTACGAGATTTAACATACCTAATTTTAACGCGTTTTGTCATTAAGGTGCGCCATGACTCCCAACCAAGTTCATCCTGCTGTTGATTTACTTGTTCTTTTGCTCCACTATCCTCTGAGGTTTTAGGTTACTCAAAAGAATACAGATATCACTATGTCTAACCACGCTCTTTTGTATCGAGAAGACAGTGGTATGAAACGACAGCACAGCCATCCCATAGGGTTTGCAGTTAACTACCCAAATTCCCGGTCTGATCAGCGACAATTAAAACTACCGGTCAACGACAATTATTTTTACCGGTTTTAAAAGGAAATGATAAAAAAGGTCAAGCAACAAGAAAGGAGGCTTGACCATGATTACAGATCACCAATACAGGAGGTTATTTAAATTGAAACAGAAAGAGAATCATCTTGTATTTGCCGTATCCAAGGAGAAAAAATAGTCATAATGAACGCCACTTTGGGAATTGAAGAGCGTTGCTTTTCTCTTTCCTTCCTGAACAAAGAGTATCGGAACGTCGTTCGGCTTGGAGTCTGAGGAGGGCATCCTGATAAGGCTCTGTCCAGTCCAGAACCAGGTTGAACTATTTCGTCTCATCTTCATCGGGAATGACAATCTGATCTGCAGGAATGAGAACGGCTTTACCATCAACGACAGTAGCCACGGACTGGCCGAGTTTCTTGTGTCTAATGAGTGCTTCACGGATGCCTGCCCACAATCCTTTTTCAATAAATTCCGCATCCATGAGCTGTGTTTTTTGTTTTTCATTCTGCTGTTGTGTCATGGTTGAAGGACCTCCCACAATTCGTGATTTTTAATGTGCTTGACTTCCTGGTTGGCACCGCTTGCTATAAGTTGCGTTGTACCTAGTGAAGAATTATCCATCAAATACCATTCATCAGCTATAGGCTTGTAAAGTTTGAAAAAGTTATCTAACCCTGAATGATAACGACGCTCTATAACGTGATCTGGAATATGGTGTCCCCCAGCTCGTACACGTTCCTGAACGCGGAGCTTGGCCAATTCTGGAAAGGGTAGGTACAGGTAAATAAGTTTAAATAAATAACCTTGTTTTTCTTTCTGTTCGCGAATCCATTTGGCGAAATATCGGCTGGCCAATGTGGTCTCAAAGGCAAAATTCTTCTTCTGTCGTGCCAATTCCTTCAAGCGATTGAGCATGACTTTGCCTGCCTGGATTGCAACACCATCAGGATTAAAAGCCGAAAGACCATGCGCGATATGATCCGCATTGACAAACTCATGCACTGATAAATCATCTCTAAGAAAACGAGGTGCGGAAGTCGTCTTGCCTGATCCATTAGGGCCAGATATGACCACCATAAAAGGAGCTGGGTTTTCGGTCATGATCAGCCTGTACGTATCAGTTCTTTAAGCCGCATTCGAGCAATGAGGGCTTCCAGAAGGGTAGTAGCTGCGTGGCGGTCATCGTCATTGAGTTTTTCGAGTTTTAAGTACTTTTCATATAGCTTTGAGTCATGAACCTGTGGGATTCCCAACATATGAGCACGCTCGAAAAGGAAGTAATTGCAGCTTACTGAGAGAACAGATGCCATCTTTTTGAGTTTGTCAGCTGTTGGCAAAATCGTTCCTTTTTCATACCTGAAAAGAGTTTTTTCGTGAATACCCGTAAGCTCCGCGAGTTTACCTTGAGTAATGCCCTTATTATTCCGGACAGCTTTGAGTCGTTCTGAGAAAAGCATGTTTTATTCCATAGTTGCATTTTAGCACTGGTTTAAATACCGCAAATTCGCACTAGAGAGAAAATATCATATACGATCATTATTAAAAAGTCAAATATGCACCAAACAATATTTTGACAAGGATTTGGATATGAAGAGAATTCCTGATGAAAAAACTGAACACATTAAACGTGAAACAGATTTAGTGGCTTTGGTAGCTGCTAGACGAGATCGAGCCCAGCCCATCAGCAAATCACCGGGGCTATCTGATTAAATCCAATAGTGTTGTACGCTCGAAACCCGCCCCGGTGCTGTGCTGCCGGTCTTACCCACCCACCCTTATAAAGTAGCCGCCAGGCGATAACCCTCCGCCAAGCAGCTAAAGGAAAAAACAGATCAAGTTCTGATTGAATCCTTCTTTAGCCGCAAAAAAGTTGCTAAAATAGTATCTGTTTCAACGGTTGATTTAGACATACCGCTTAGGGGGTTCTATCAAAATCAAATTCCTCATCCTGTTGCTGCTGCCACTCCAAGTAATTCATTTATAGGGAGATGCTATTTCCCAAAGCCAGGGATACCTAGAGTGCATAGAAGGCCGATTCCAATTACCCAGCTACGCCAAATTCAATCGTCCTGATCCACAAAGGGATTGGGACTGGTTGCGGCCTCATACGCTGAACCTTTATGAGTACTGCGCTAATGATCCGGTGAATGTTTGGGGTCCCACCGGGGAGCAGTATGCTTATGATGAAGAGAAAGAACAACGGTATATTGAGTACAAAGACGATGAAGGTGAAACAAATAGACACTATCTAACTGCAGAACAATCTGCAAAATGGAATGACTGGATTCAAGGGAAAAAAACTATTGGTGAAGGGACTTTTAATTTTTAAAGAAGAGTTAGACATTTCATCTTCTACTTTCAACTCAGAGCTAAGTGATAGGTCAACTTTTGTTCAAACTACACTCTTAGAAGAAGCAGGAATAACCTTTGAAGATGTAACAGGTAGTAATGGTAGTGATACTCAAGAATTATCTAACGACACTTTAATTTATTCTGTATCAATGTTTGGACCAGGAATATTATCAGCTTCAAAATTAAGCGCTGCTGTTGTACGAAGCAATTATTTATCCAAAACTTTTCAATTAGGTTTGAAGATTGACGATATGAAAGCTGCAGGAAAATCGGCTGAGTACATTGTGCGAACAGTTTCTCCGGCTAGAAATGCCTTAAAAATGGAAATGAGAAAACAAGGATCTTGGATTACAGCAAGGCTTGGTGACATTCGCAATTTAATTAAATATAAGAACCGTGCTGGTCCAACTCCAGAACAGTTATTAAAAGAATACGGTAGTTGGGAAAAAGCAATGCAGGCAATTACTCGTACTGATCCGGTAACCAATAAAATGTTGGGGTTTTAAATTATGAATAAAGTAATCTTATACAACTGGAAAAGAAAATGGCAAAAGGTTTATTTTGATCCTGAAGATGGAAAAGTTACCGTGATTTGGTTTAAAAGACCAGCTGATAAAGGTACAGGTTGGGCTTTTCGTCATAAGAGGAAGTGGTATGCTTTAAGGAGAGAAAAAACAGAGCTCGTATTTCAGACAGGAAAGAATAAGTGGTTTTTGAATGAGGTAAATATGTTCAGTATCACTAAACAACCCGGGAAGAATAATTGTATTTTTCGGATTTTTGAAAACAAAACAATGAGACTAGAGGTCTATTTCTCCTCACCAGAAAGGAGTATATGGAACAGACTTGATCCCACTTTTGATCATTTTGATAAAGAACAACAGGACTTTTTTTCTCGGGTATCTCAACTGTCGCAAGATCAGAAGTGGCAAAGTGATTTCATAAAGCAATTGTAAGCATAATCAAAATTGGGTCATAGCAATCACCACACACCACGCCCCGAAGGCTTAAACCAAAACAAAGTACTGATGCCAAAAACCAAGTGGTGTCAGTGCTTTTCTTTTTTACTTCACTGGTTAACAAATCAACGATTATAAGCGTCCAATGAATTGATTACACGATGGTTAACCTGGTTAACCGCTAAGGTCGTCTTCTATTTCGCCTGTTTCGATTCCTCTGTCTTCAAGGGCTTGGTGATAACCGGATTGTCACATTCCTGTTCAATCTTCTTCAGATCCCGGGCAATAAGCTTCAGGTCATAGTTGAACTTCTTTGCGTGCTCATCCCGGATTTTCCAGATCTCTTCTAAAATTTCGTCTTTATACATGGCTACCATCCCATTAACTCCTCTGGTGTTGCGATGATGGGCATTTTGTACCCTCTCTGTGTGATGATTGTTTTCAGTTTCTCTTGTATTTGTGCATTGGCGATGTGTCGACAGTTCCAGGTTAGCAGAAAATCAATTTCAAAAAACGTCGCTATGGCAATGTGGAGGGCGTCTTCCTTTGCTTTTTCTGGCATATCCGTCTCGGTCACAAGTGCTTCAGCCAGTTCAATACTCTGATCGTTGATGGCCAACATGGGAAGGGCTTTGACGATATCTACTCTTTTTTTTGCTGCCTCTTCATCACCTCGTTTGATTTCATTCAACACCAATGGGGAAATGAACAGATCAAAGAAATGGCGACGCTTTTCCCACCATCGCTTGGTGCTTAACTGATGTCCTGCCACAATCAGGCTTGGTGACAAACGACTGGTCAGGTAGCTCACAAAGCTGCTTTCAAGATAGACTTTTTGCCTCATGGTGTTCAATCCCTCAACTGGCGTTCAGCAGTTCCTTGACTTTATGACTCTTGATGGCCATTTTAAGAACACCGATCACGACCTGACGGGTTTCTTCGCCAAGAGAATCCAGTTCCTGAAGACAGGAAGCCAGTTGCCTGTCCTTGATGTGCAAAACGCCTTCTTTCCCTCCGCTTTGGGGACCAAAGAGCAGGTAATCTGTTGTGACACCAAAAACGGTTGCTATATCACGAACAATCAACGCGCTGGGCGTATACTCGTTCTTCTCATATTTACTGATGTTCTTCTGGTGGATACCCAGCTTCTGTGCAAGTTGCTGCTGACTAAGCTTGGCTTCTTTGCGAAGTTGAAAAATACGTTCACCTAAAGTTCCTTCACTCATAAAAACACACCTTATCTTCTTATTTTCGACTATTTTCATCCCGTATACATCTCTAATTTACCTTTTAACCGTGAATAATTCAATATTTCAAGTATGATACGCTTGATCGCTCAAGGTGTAAAGGGTGTAAATGGAGTGAAAAATCATTTTATTTGAGGTGCTGTGAAATGCCAAAAATACCCGATTCCGAAATTGAACGCATTAAACGTGAAACCGTTCATATCGGACATCCAAAGTTTTAATGAAAATATTAAAGAAATAATCAAGAAAGGTCTTGACTGCATTGAATTCAGGGTGTTTTCAGGCTTAAAAATCGCGTTGCTTTGGTTATTGACAGATAAACCATGTGTTTTTGAATGCACTTCTGCCAATACCTCTTTCTTTTCTTTTGAATTGGCCTTTCAACTTGTTCGTTTTTGGTTCAGGTGAAGACCTTTGTCGATGCCGTTTTTCCGGCCAGCCATTTGTGCCCGGTATTCCGGGCGGTTTCAATGAACTTTTTGGCTCTCCCGGCAATTCGATAAAACCAGTTGTCAAATTGGGCCACGGTT
>PDWI01000077.1_pt1 | contig 130359 bp, 110 predicted proteins | sample 1430891 | NCBI WGS metagenome assembly PDWI01 (sample SAMN01162508, study PRJNA174530) | Oral metagenome, whole genome shotgun sequencing project. | biome: Marine environment; feature: Marine mammal; material: Swab sample of the gingival sulcus; isolation source: swab sample of gingival sulcus...
TTTAACAAACCAGTTATAAGATACAATCCCAACGGTTCGAGTAATGACCCTATTTTGACCAATAAATTCGAAGAAGAATTTAGTTCTTTAAAAATCAATGACTTACAACAAGCCATTTTTTCATAGGTAAAAACATGAAAAATAGCTTATTTGCTTGTTTTTAAACAAGTTTTTAGTTTAGAATTGCAGTTCACTGCCGCACAGGCAGCTTAGAAATATTACATCAGGGGCAATTATGAAACTGTCATGTTCACTGCCGCACAGGCAGCTTAGAAAGATCCAATAAACGCATTGCTAAGGTATAGAAAGTTCACTGCCGCACAGGCAGCTTAGAAATTTTGCTTTGCGGTTTTGCTCAATTTGCTCTAGTTCACTGCCGCACAGGCAGCTTAGAAAGTTATCTGTTTACCATTACGTTTATCGTTTAAGTTCACTGCCGCACAGGCAGCTTAGAAATTGAATAATATTTTTAGGTGATCCACGACGTAGTTCACTGCCGCACAGGCAGCTTAGAAATTAAATATGCTATTGCCAATCGTGATACCATGGTTCACTGCCGCACAGGCAGCTTAGAAATAAAACAACTTCGGCTATTGCACTATTTGTACGTTCACTGCCGCACAGGCAGCTTAGAAAACGGTCTTACATCAGGATGTGGGGCAGATGGGGTTCACTGCCGCACAGGCAGCTTAGAAAAAAATTATTACAGGAAATTTGTGATAGTGAGAGTTCACTGCCGCACAGGCAGCTTAGAAATTAGTGCAGTGTAAGCCTACATCTGAATCTAAGTTCACTGCCGCACAGGCAGCTTAGAAAAGACATTAGAAATGTTTTCTAAAGAGGTGACAGTTCACTGCCGCACAGGCAGCTTAGAAAAGTATTTTTGTTGTTTTATCTAATTGTTCATCGTTCACTGCCGCACAGGCAGCTTAGAAATGCTGAGAAACAGGATGCTATTGATAAGAACTGTTCACTGCCGCACAGGCAGCTTAGAAAATGACTTAAATCCGAATACAAAGAAGAAAAAGGTTCACTGCCGCACAGGCAGCTTAGAAAAATACGTCCTGACTCATTGGCTGTAGATTTAAGTTCACTGCCGCACAGGCAGCTTAGAAAAGAAGCCTGCACCCATGCTGGGGGTTCTCGTCGTTCACTGCCGCACAGGCAGCTTAGAAATACAAATGCACCGCCCGTTGTTGCAACTGACGGTTCACTGCCGCACAGGCAGCTTAGAAATAACATGATTAATTCTTTTTCGGGTGAAAAATGTTCACTGCCGCACAGGCAGCTTAGAAATATAATTAAGCTTTTCTTCTGCTTCTTCAAACGTTCACTGCCGCACAGGCAGCTTAGAAAACACAGAGATCGGCAAGTTATTGCCTCGGATAGTTCACTGCCGCACAGGCAGCTTAGAAATGCTGGTGACAGATTCGTGAGAATAGACTGCGGTTCACTGCCGCACAGGCAGCTTAGAAATCTTAAATATGAGATAGCAAAGAGTTCGTATAGTTCACTGCCGCACAGGCAGCTTAGAAAATAAACCCTTCTGGCATTGGCTTTGCCACACTGTTCACTGCCGCACAGGCAGCTTAGAAATACAATAAGCTCAGCTTCATCCCTCTGCGTTGGTTCACTGCCGCACAGGCAGCTTAGAAAATTCTTCAATAAGCCCTGTTTCAGTTTCTCTTGTTCACTGCCGCACAGGCAGCTTAGAAAATTCTATTTGGTATGTGCGGCATGGATGTTGAGTTCACTGCCGCACAGGCAGCTTAGAAATTACATCGATCAACCCTTCAAAGACGCGGCAAGTTCACTGCCGCACAGGCAGCTTAGAAATAATATGTTAATAGTTCATCCGGCTGATCGCGGTTCACTGCCGCACAGGCAGCTTAGAAACCTTTGCTTTTTTAGTTCTTACAGCTTTACGAGTTCACTGCCGCACAGGCAGCTTAGAAATAGACAAACAGGACAATAATCACTGTCTTCAAGTTCACTGCCGCACAGGCAGCTTAGAAAATTTAAACGGAAACAACAATTTTTCTATAAGAGTTCACTGCCGCACAGGCAGCTTAGAAAATAAAATACTGTATCTTGATCGTCTTTATAGCGTTCACTGCCGCACAGGCAGCTTAGAAATGCCGAAGTTGTAGCAGAAATGCATGCAACCAGTTCACTGCCGCACAGGCAGCTTAGAAAGCTTGATAAGGTATGCGTTGCATCTGAAAAATGTTCACTGCCGCACAGGCAGCTTAGAAATTATCAATCCAGCCCAGCACCGATGTCACCCTGTTCACTGCCGCACAGGCAGCTTAGAAACGGGCAAAGTCGTGATGTGGATGAGAAGTATTGTTCACTGCCGCACAGGCAGCTTAGAAAATACGCAATTGTATTTCATGTCGCCCACGTGGGTTCACTGCCGCACAGGCAGCTTAGAAATCTTGATCTTCAAAAGATGGCGAACAAACTTTGTTCACTGCCGCACAGGCAGCTTAGAAACATGCCTCGCGTTTTGAAATACTTCTAACAAAGTTCACTGCCGCACAGGCAGCTTAGAAAATCGGGCGTAATATCACCCTCATGCTCAAACGCGTTCACTGCCGCACAGGCAGCTTAGAAATGCACCCTTTCTTCCTGCAAAGCGCGTTGCTCGTTCACTGCCGCACAGGCAGCTTAGAAAGATTCTGCTTCATCTAAAGCAAACAAAGGCATGTTCACTGCCGCACAGGCAGCTTAGAAATTCAGCCGATGCAGATGGTAGATGGTCTGGTGGTTCACTGCCGCACAGGCAGCTTAGAAAATTGCTTATCATAGCAGCCTCTAAAGCATCACGTTCACTGCCGCACAGGCAGCTTAGAAAATTCTTTCTTGCCAGAGCTTTTAAAACCTTACTGTTCACTGCCGCACAGGCAGCTTAGAAAGATTTATTCCAACAGGAATTTTATTTTTAGAGGTTCACTGCCGCACAGGCAGCTTAGAAAGGTAAGTTGATATCAATTCCATTTTCATGCTTGTTCACTGCCGCACAGGCAGCTTAGAAAAGTGTGACGAAGGGGTAGTAATAGTGCTTATTGAATTATTTCAAAACTAAATGAGGCATGGTATTCTTTTGGGCAAATAAGTGGTGACACGGGAAAAACGGCGGCCCGTAGCAAGTGGTCATCGTATTGATACTGGCAATGAAGGAGAGCAGCCGACCTTCCATCGCTTATTTTATCTATTGATACCGCTCTAAGTTCATTAGAGGTTTGGGACTGTTTTTATTAATTAAAAACTAGTGCTTACATTATTTAATTTTTCTGCTATTCCCACTCGCTTTGATTTAAAACTCACTTCAACTATTGTTCTAAGCGCTGCACCGGGTCACAATTCATTAACCATGGCTTAAGTTACTATGCTAGCATTAGCGAAAGGTAGCGACGCAGGAAATTTTCGGTGAGCCTGGCTTGGCCGCTCTGATCAAACGATTATTGTGGCCATGTATGGAGGGGTTCCGGCCTCCCGCTACCTTTTTATTTAATTACTTCAATTGTGAATTATTCAGCTATTCAGCATTGACTTCACATCGCTCTCTGATATTAACGATATTCCTTGCTAATAAAATAATTGATTTCAGCGATACTGAGTACACCGACTGCCCTAAGTTCACCACCTGGCTTTTGGCTCTGGCTCATGCAATCCATACACTCTGCAAGTTCTGACATGCGAACGAGCGACACAAGGCGTTCTACAGTTTGTTGTTAAATATAGCCATCATGCTTTAAGGCTTTTCCAATGTAGTCCCTATCTAAAAGTTTCTTTATTTCTGTTGAGTCTGGCTTTCAAATACGTTTAATGGCTTTTTTATAAACGTGGTTTCTCTCGCGTTTACCTATAGATAAAACCAGTACGACTACCTGTTGATCTTGTACTTGATAAACTAAACGATACCCGACACTACGTAGTTTTATTTTGTAACAGTCATCCATACCATTTAGTCGGGTACTTTCTATTCTTGGTTCTTTTAAGCGTTCTGCTAATTTTTTCTTGAATTGTTTGCTAATGGTATTATCGAGAGAATCCCATTCTTTTTTAGCCAATACATTAAATTCAAGGCTATAAGTCATTAATGTCTACCTTTACAGTTGCTTGTCCTGAGCGTTCTTTGGCAATTTTAGATAACTCCATATCCTCTAACTTATCCATTAATTCCTCGTAAGCCTCTGCGGGAACGGCATAAAAAACAGGCTCATTTCTATTTAAAATAGCGACAGGATTTCCTTCACCTTGTTCTATAACTGCCATAGGGTTTTTCTTTAATTCTGATATTCCAGCTGATATATCTGCTAAGATTTCGTGTGTAATACTCATATTATATGACCTGTTTAAAAGTTTTTATAAGGTCTCATTATAACAATGGAAGGGGAGTCATGCAATTTGGATATATCGACCATCTTTTCTAAAAGGCTTTGCAAAACCACCTGCGCGAGCCAATTTCTGCATTACGCGGTACTCAAAATGCGCATTTACTTCGTGTAAATACCGCTTTCTGTGCGCCTTGAAATTGACACGCTCGGTCGGTTTATCAAAGCCTTCTTATCCTCTAGGATAGGACTATTTTTTATCGTTTTTAATATGATTTTTAAGCCGATCACTGTGACTCATTGATAATAATAGAGTCATTGATTCATGAGGTGATTCAATAAAATTATGATATTGATAAAAGCTTTTAGCCTCATCTGAAATTGCATGAACGAGTAGTGCTTTTACACCCACATGCTCAGAAATATACATTGTTCGCTGTATCGCATCTTTCAATAATGCAGAACCTAAACCTTTTCCCTGATTATCACTATCAACGGCCAACCTTCCAAGAACAATAACGGGTATTGGGTCAGGCATATTTCTCGTTAACGACTTGGGAGATTTCACTCTCTCCACACTGCCACTAGCTAATGCATAATAGCCGATCACGTTGTTATCGTTACAAATAACAAACGTTTGGCTTGCCTTATTTTTTTGATTTTTAAGTGCTTTTTTATTCAACCACTCAGTTAATATTGGATCACTACAATTAAAATCTGCCGTATTATGCGTGCCATTAAGTAACTCAGGTTTACTAACTACTCCCACGGTGACGGCTTACTCATTAATTGTTCAAGTTTACTATTCTCAGGAAGGGGCTTATCTAACGCCTCTTCAAATGCCTTAAAATCATTATCATCAAGCAAAAATAACCTTTGATTTAAGAGTACATTTTCAGCCTCTCTACAAGCCACATCCAAAATAAATGCACTTCTATCCTTTCCTAGAATCTCTGATGCTTTGGTTAGAATACTATGCTGCCTCGGCTTAACTCGCATATTAATCGCTGCTGATTTATTCATATTATGCTCTTATTGATATGTATACACATTGAATACACATCATATCAGTGAAATAAATTTAATCAAGTAACTTGAGGCTACCGGTAACGAACATATTACTAAAAAGCTCTGATAAACCTACCGAACATATCAATATCAAGGTGTACAAAAAACGAAGTTTACACAGAGTAAATGCGCATTTTAAGCACCCCCCACCTTATAGGCACTTTTTAACAAACCAGTTATAAGATACAATCCCAACGGTTCGAGTAATGTCAATAACTTACAATAAGCCATTTTTTCATAGGTAAAAACACGAAAAAATAGCTTATTTGCTTGTTTTTAAACAAGTTTTTAGTTTAGAATTACAGTTCACTGCCGCACAGGCAGCTTAGAAATCATTCTTTAGCCAACCAAATCTTAATCAGCTGTTCACTGCCGCACAGGCAGCTTAGAAATTTTAAGATCACTAGATGGGATGACTTACGGCGTTCACTGCCGCACAGGCAGCTTAGAAATGTTCCATTCAGCAACCGACCGCCTGAACATGGTTCACTGCCGCACAGGCAGCTTAGAAAAGCTTATCAATATCTGTTCAATCGTGGTATACGTTCACTGCCGCACAGGCAGCTTAGAAACAGTTGTATCTTTTGTGGGTGAGGGTGTACTGCGTTCACTGCCGCACAGGCAGCTTAGAAATTGACCGCCATTTTCTTACCTTTTTTTTGCTTGTTCACTGCCGCACAGGCAGCTTAGAAAAGAACGGGTAGTTGCATCTTATTCGTACTGATGTTCACTGCCGCACAGGCAGCTTAGAAAAGACGTTATAAGAAAGACGGGGATAATTATTGGGTTCACTGCCGCACAGGCAGCTTAGAAACAGTTCGTTGTGGCCGATGCCACAATTTTTTTGTTCACTGCCGCACAGGCAGCTTAGAAATAAATTAACCGCCGTTTTTGATTTCTTTACCGGTTCACTGCCGCACAGGCAGCTTAGAAATTATGTACCTTTACAGCAATATAGAGCAGTTGGTTCACTGCCGCACAGGCAGCTTAGAAATGTATTATTCGTTTCATCACATACAACTCTAAGTTCACTGCCGCACAGGCAGCTTAGAAATACACTACACGAAGCTAGATAACCAATATTTGGTTCACTGCCGCACAGGCAGCTTAGAAATTCTATTTGTGCGCGATACTTCCACATTGGTGGTTCACTGCCGCACAGGCAGCTTAGAAATTCTATTTGTGCGCGATACTTCCACATTGGTGGTTCACTGCCGCACAGGCAGCTTAGAAAATTTCAAGAACACCTTCATCTTTATCCGCTCCGTTCACTGCCGCACAGGCAGCTTAGAAATTAACCAGCCTATCAATTGCGCGTCTCACCTGGTTCACTGCCGCACAGGCAGCTTAGAAATATAAATCAGATGATAAACGTGATTATGATGTGTTCACTGCCGCACAGGCAGCTTAGAAATTGTTGATTCATTAGCTAACCAAATTAAAGCTGTTCACTGCCGCACAGGCAGCTTAGAAACCTACGATATAATCCTTTCTATAAATTCCCCGGTTCACTGCCGCACAGGCAGCTTAGAAACCTTGAATTTAGATTTATACGTCTTGGTAGATGTTCACTGCCGCACAGGCAGCTTAGAAAATTTAGATCATTTGACCACAAAGAAAAATTAGGTTCACTGCCGCACAGGCAGCTTAGAAAAACTCTAATATAAGTTCATGTTTTATTATTCAGTTCACTGCCGCACAGGCAGCTTAGAAAAAATACAAATCCATACTTTCTACGTGAAAAATGTTCACTGCCGCACAGGCAGCTTAGAAAAGCATTCGTGAATGGAGACTGGACGCGAGTTCGTTCACTGCCGCACAGGCAGCTTAGAAAAATATTAGATAAATTAAGGGTGGCATAAAATGGTTCACTGCCGCACAGGCAGCTTAGAAAGTATCAGAATTTGTTTTGGCCTCTGGTACTGTGTTCACTGCCGCACAGGCAGCTTAGAAAATTTTTAAGCCCTGTCATAATAGCCTTGCGTAGTTCACTGCCGCACAGGCAGCTTAGAAATTATGTCTGCTAATTTTAGAAACGCGAACTTAGTTCACTGCCGCACAGGCAGCTTAGAAAATAATTCAAATAAAAAGAAATATAATTTATTTGTTCACTGCCGCACAGGCAGCTTAGAAAAAAAAAGAATGGTACACGCGGGCGTATTATCGGTTCACTGCCGCACAGGCAGCTTAGAAACCTGACGCAATCAGGGGGTCGGTATAAAAAGCGTTCACTGCCGCACAGGCAGCTTAGAAATGTGAGTAGCACTATTTGCGAATTATTTTGTGGTTCACTGCCGCACAGGCAGCTTAGAAATTTTTTACCAAACACCCTGAAAACCAGTTATAATAAAGACATGGATACTATCTCTGGTGCAGTCACTTCTTTCGTTTGGTTTTTTATTTTTATATTTTTGGTGTCAATACACCCAGCATTCATTCTAGGTTCAGTCGGCATATTTTTGTACTGGATTAAAAACGCACTCACTTTCTAAACCTGACTGTCTTTTAACGCATTCAGTATTTCTTTCTCGCAGATTTGCAGTATTTCAAAAGCCTTTTTTCATTATTAAATTATCGCTTGATGACAATGTTAACACCCGTATAATCATAACCACACCAGTTGCCTTCCAGGCCATAGCGCCATTGTGTATGACATGCTTCAAGTAGCTCAACAGCTATCCAGTTTTCTTGTTCACTGCCGCATAGGCAGGCTTAATAAGGGAATGTATTCTAATTGTCAGATAATACCGTCCACCCCCCTACTTTGAGGCATTTATTTAGTTTTGATTAAATGCTTCGAGCTGTTTTAGGTAAGGGTTTAGATCGTCAATATGCTGACTCACCCAATCAGGGTTGTAGTAGGTATCCCTATAGCGTTGGCCGCTATCGCACATTAGTGTCACGATGGAGCCTGTTTGTTGTTGTGCCATCATACGTTTGGCAATTTCAAGTACACCCCAAAGGTTGGTGCCGGTTGATGCGCCTGCTTTTTGTCCGATAATTTTCTCTAACCAATGGATTGTCGCAATACTGGCAGCATCAGGCACTTGCATCATTTCATCTATAATATCTGGTTGAAAGGAGGCTTCTACCTGTGGGCGACCAATACCTTCGATACGGCTTCCTACTTTGGAGGTCAGGGTTTTGTCTTTTTTCATGTAGCTGTCATAAAATACGGAGTTTTCAGGGTCAACGACGAGTAGTTGGGTATTAAATCCTTTAAAACGAATGTATCGCCCTAGTGTTGCTGAAGTACCGCCAGTACCGGCACTCATTACGATACTGTGCGGTATGGGGTTTGGTTCATATTGCATTTGTTCAAAAATGCTTTCGGCAATATTGTTACTGCCACGCCAGTCTGTTGCGCGTTCGGCATAAGTAAATTGATCCATAAAATGTCCATTCATGGATTCAGCGAGGTTTTTGGCTTCGCTGGTAATTTTTGTAGGGCAATCGACAAAGTGACAGCGCCCACCGTAATGTTCAATTTGATTAATTTTGCTCTGGGCGGTGCATTCAGGCATTACGGCAATAAAGGGAACACCAATCATGCGCGCAAAATAGGCTTCAGATACTGCGGTGCTGCCAGATGAAGCTTCGATTACTGGGGTATCTTGATTAATTTTTCCGTTACACAAGGCGTATAAAAATAATGAACGCCCCAGCCTATGTTTTAAGCTTCCCGTCGGGTGTGTACTTTCATCTTTAAGATAAATATCAATGCCGTGTAATTTGGGTAGCTCTAATTTTATTAGGTGCGTATCTGCCGAACGGTTGTAGTCTGCGGTTAATTTATTGATCGCTTCTGTGGTCCAATTACTCATAATGCACCCCCCTACTTTGGGGCTATTTTTTTGAGACCTTTGCATGAAGAGATGACTCGGTCTGCTATTGTTTATATGGTTTACTGTTACGTTTGTCGAGATTGCCACATTTTTAAAATGTCGTTAAACGTGGCGTTATTCAGGTTTTCATCCAAATGTAGAATGGTGTAGTTGCGGTAGTAAACGCTTAGGTCTAGTTCTACGCCCAAACCAAAAATAGCTAGGCCTGCTTGTTGTTCATATTGTCCGATAACATCTTTTAAATGGTTGTCCAGGTAATACGCATCATTGGCGATATTGGTGGCAGAATCCATGGGGCTGCCATCAGAAATGACGGTGAGTAGTTTCTTTTGTTCGGGACGATTTAGGAGTCGCTGCGCTGCCCATGTAATCGCTTCTCCATCGACACCTTCGCGAAATAAGTCGGCTTTCATCAATCCTGATATTGAGTTTCGTGCCTGCTTCCAGCTTTGTTCAGCCGCTTTATAGATAATGTGATTGGTTTCATTTAGGCGCCCTGGATTTTTTGGTTTGCCTTGTGAAATCCATTCTTTTTTGGGCTTGCCACCACTCCAATTGCCTGTGGTAAAACCTAATATTTCGGTTTTAATGCCTGATAAGTCAGCCGCACGAGCAAATATATCCAACATGATGGCAATATTTTCTGCGTGTTGTTTCATGGAGCCTGAGCAGTCCACCAAAAAGCTCAAGACGCAATCAGCTTGTGGACGTTCTCTGCGGTCTTTAAATAGGCGTTTTTCGGTGGGCGAAGAAACCAGCTGTGATAGGCGACGACCATCGATATAACCCTGCTCTTGTGCATAATTCCAGTCATCGTATTCAGGTGTGGCAAATAAAAATTTAAGCTGGCGCGCCAAACGAGGCATATTAATGCCTTGTTTAACAATACTGTCATCCAAATGACTGCGTAAGGCTTTTAGCTGAATGGGTCTGACGAGCTTGTCTGCATGAGATGTTTTGTCGTATTTTGTGGTGAAAATTTTATAAACGGCATCGGTTTCTAGCCATGATTTACTTTCGCCACTACTGACCATGAAAATATGGTCATCATTCTCATCAAAATTGAGAAGTAGTTGAAATTCAGGGGCTTCTATTTCTTCAAGCAGGCTGTCGATGTCTTTTTCATCATCATCATCATCATCATCATCATCAGAGCTATCATCCCGAACCATGCTGTTAAATTGCTTAGCCAGTTGCAGGGCATATTCGGCAAATACGGCTTGATCGCTCAGGTTTTGCTTCATGCCGTAGAGTTGCTTGCCAATCATGGGTGATATGCCAGCGCGCGTGGCTTCTAATAAGTCTTCGGTTTCTTCGGTTACGGGCACATTATTAAAACGTGACCAGCAGACTTGAGCCAATACATAAATGAGTAAACCAATGCTGCTTTCTGTTAAACCTGCATGATGATAACGCAGTGACCATTCTTCAAAGCGATGCAGCATATTACTACGCATTCCCTTGTAGATTTCAGGGACTAAGGATTCCACACGTAGCTGTTCGAGTAGCTCAAACATAAAGCGTTCGAGTCTTTCTTCGGGTAACAGTGAGTGGTGTAAGGCTTCATCGGTAAATTGATAACGCAGGTTGATGCTATCGGCAACGCCTCGTAAAGCAACAAAGCTGTCTTTGACTAGATCAGATTGGATATGACAGGCATATAAAGGGACGCGCTGTTGATTACGATACAAAAATGGCCCACGAAAATACAAATGTGCATCTTTGGTATAAGCGCGTACCACGCCACCACACAGTTCAATCGCTTTTTGCTGTTGCTGAGACTGGGTTTGCTCTAACGAATCATCGAGGTATTTCATTATTTTTTAATAGCTATGGCTGGCAACAAGCGGTGTTAGTCGTTGCTATGTGATACGTGCACATACGATTCTTCCAGTTCCTCATCGAAACAACGCTGGAAATATTCGGCAACTAATGGTTTTTCATCGTCACTGCATTTATTCAAAAAAGCAAAGCGGAAAGCGGTTTGAATGTCTTTGAAAATCTGGAAATTTTCAGCCCATGAAATCACTGTTCTGGGCGACATAAGGGTTGATAAATCACCCACAGCAAAGCCATTACGTGTTAATTGCGCCATGCTCACCATAGCACTTAATAGTTTCTCATCGCTAAATTCAGGCACACGCGCCTTGATGATATTCACTTCGTCATCGTGCGGTAAATAGTTAAGTGAGGTGACAATATCCCAACGGTCAAGCTGGGCATGATTGAGCATTTGTGCGCCATGATAAAGGCCATTTAAATTGCCCTGCCCGATGGTATTGGATGTGGCAAACATACGGAAATTTTTATTGGGACTAATCACCTGATTTTGATCCAGTAAGGTGAACTTGCCATCGCGCTCTAAAATACGCTGAATAACAAACATAATGTCTGGACGACCTGCATCGTATTCGTCAAAAATCAAAGCCACTGGACGACGCATAGACCATGGAATAATACCTTCCTGAAATTCAGTGATTTGCTGGTTATCACGAATGATAATGGCGTCTTTACCGACCAGATCCAAACGGCTGATTTGTCCATCCAGATTTAAACGCACGCAAGGCCAATTTAAGCGAGCCGCGACTTGCTCGATATGCGTCGATTTACCTGTACCGTGTAATCCCTGAATCATGACTCGGCGGTTATACGCAAAGCCTGCAATAATGGCTAATGTCACATCTGCATTGAACTGATAGGCCTCGTCAATAGTTGGTACAAATTCACAGGGCTCACTAAATGCGGGCACTTTCAAATGGCTATCAATATTAAAGGTGTCACGAACCGATACGGAAAGACTGGGTTCTAAATCAAGAATATCACTCATAAAACTGGCTCAAAAATAAATTCAAGCACTACTATAGCGTATTTCTGTGTATTGTCAGTTTAAAAGGAGACTAAAACAGGCCGAAATGTAACAAAAAAAGTGAATACCCACCCCCCTACTTAGGAGGCTTTTTTTGTGGGCACTTTTCGCGTTTGCTAATATGGCTTCTGGATTCTATTTGTGGCTGCTATTTCCTATTTAATAAACCAAAATCACTTATTAAAAATCGGCCTGTAATCCAACAAAATAGCCGTCGGTAGTCACATCGAATGAAATATTATCAAAATCTTCCGCATCAAATTTTTGTACGCGATAACCTGCTTTTAAACCAAGGTCTACTGCGATGAGATCAAAATCATAACGTAAACCTGCAATGGCATCGGTGATTTGATTACCGTCATAACTCAGATAATGAATATCGGTGTAAAGCGTTGTGTTTAGAAGCGGCAAGGCGACTTCTGCATCAACATAAGTGTGTGGTATCAGTCCAGAAAAGGATTGAGAGAGATATTTGCCATTTTGAAACTGGGAAACACCTAAACCGACATCAATCGAAATCATATCGTTATCTAAAATTTCGTAGTAACCCGTGTAATCAATTTTAGTGTATTGATAAGCATCACTGTTCACTTTAGACAATGACAGCTTTAAGTTAGGCATTAATGGGACAGGATGCTCAATGGTTGCACTGGCAAAGACAGCACGCTTATCACCCGAAGGGCTTCCTGTAATGCTCCCTGCATCATAATCAGGTGACCAGACCCCTATTTCTAAATCTGTACCGATTAGTGTGTCTGCGTATGCACTTGTTAGCCCAAAAATACTTGAAATTACAGCTGTGCTCATCAACACATTCAACATGATACGTGTGAGTTGTACGTTACTTTGTTTTACTCTTTTCATCATTGTTTTGTTCTTAACGTCCTTGTTACTAATACCCTTGTTTATAATATCTTTGTTCATAATGCCTCTGTTATACCCATTTATCTAAAAAGTGAGAGTGTTCTACAGTGAGGTAGTTGTTATTTTTCAAACTGATTGAAGAAAACACCCCACAATATTTTTCTTTAATTTTAAATTCAGGACATTAAGGAGAGCCTTACTCAACCTATAAGCCTTATTAAGTCTGGATAAAGGCAATGTACTCTACACTTTAAAACGATACTTATTAATTTAATGGCTAATAATACGACTAAAAATTAATCTAAAACAGCTAAATAAAGGAGAAATTCTCATGGATGACAATATCGAGAATAACGATACAACGCAGATTAACAGCGAACAAGCGGAGCAAGCGCAAGAAGCAGCCTATTTCACTCCGATGGAAGCACGCGTTATTGGTGCGTTAATGGAAAAGCACCTGACAACACCCAATAACTACCCACTCACATTAAATTCACTGTGTAATGCGTGTAATCAAAAAAGTAACCGTGAGCCTGTGATGAAACTGACCGAAGGCCAAGTGGGTCATACTGTCAATGTACTTGTGGAGCGTAAACTTGCTGGTATTGATTATGGGGATCGCTCAAATAAAATCTCACACCGCGTATGCACAGAACTGGCAATTGATCGAAAGCAACAAGCCATTCTCACTGTTTTATTGTTACGTAAACCACAAACACTCAATGATATTAAAACCCGTACGGCACGCATGGTAGATTTTGAATCTAATGAAGAAATTTACACAACAATTAGCGAGATGATGGAACGTGAAATGCCTTTGGTTACATTAATACCCAAAGGTGCAGGTAGACGTGAAGACCGTTTTGCACATACCCTGTGTGGTGAGGTTGCAGTTGAAGAAATTGCAAAAGACCCCGTGCTTGTTAGTAGCATTCCTGTAGACAATGATCGCCTTGATGCAATTGAAGCACGACTAGCCGTAATAGAAGAAAAGCTGGGTATTAGTTAGATAAAGCAGGATATTATAAGCAATTGCACAAAAAGAAATAAGCGGCGTGGCTTTTACAGACGGTTTAAAGTCAGTCAAAGCCACCCCCCTACTTTGAGGCATTTTTTATATACCATTGAATTAACAACCATTTTTAATCTACTTCAAATTTAGCCCCTTGTTCAAATGTAAGAATGCCTTGGATGTTCATCATCACTACTGTGCATTCATTTTTCAAACTTTACATTTTGCCCTTGCGTCAAAATACCTGCCATTTCACTTTTAGAGCGCTTTGCATAGTTTATATAAATTATGCATAAAGCGTATGGCAAGAGAAAACATGCACTGTAAACAAGAAGTAGCAGTCAGGTAATAAAATATAAAAAAATACAGCTAATGGACTATAGTTAATGTATCTAATAGCAAAATATTAACGCCATAAAACAAAGTAAGAACCCTATTTACAGCGTACTCAAATAGATAAGTATTTGTTTTTTCAGGGCAAGATTTTCTGTAAATAAGCTGTCCACACAAGACTACTAATTCAACTTATTAAGCCCATTGAATATACTGTATTACATAACAATTAATAAACGCTAGACTGGGAATAGATAGATAAAAAAGAGGTTATTTCATTGACGATTAGAAAATACAAACCTGGAGAGCATAAAGCAGGCTTCAAAGGGCTTCGTGTCGTCGTAAAAGTTGGTGATGATTATCGCCAAAAATACTTTGCTTACCGCGGCATCACCAATGAAAAAGAACTCCATAAAATAAAAAAAGAAGCCGAAGCATTAAACGCACAATGGAATATGGAACGTCAGCTTATCCAGTCTAAAAAAGATTTGGAGTGTAGAGAGCATCGACGAACATCATCAGCTTATACAACGGGTGTCTCTGGTATTAAAATGAAATTTTCACGTAGCAAAAAAACACGGGCTGGCGTGACTAAATATTACTATTCTCCGTTATTTATTGTATCAGGCTCTACCGACGGTGTGCGCTTTGATAAAAACATCAATATCAGCAAGCATGGATTTGATATGGCTTGGTTAAAAGCGGTCATGTTTTATGCAGAGAAAAAAGGGATTACCAATTACACCCATCTTCTTGAACGTAAACCCCCTGTAGAACAATTTATCGTTATCTATAAACACCAAAAATCATTAGGACACGATATTCCCGTGCATCGTATTCCCCAAGAAATTGATCAGAAACTCACCGAAATGCTCTAAATAAATCTCTAAATAAAAGTGCTCTAAATAAATGGTATATTCACACCTACCAGAGCCCTTTGCACAAAGAGTATGGCAAGAGAAAAATAAGGTAAAAAAGGGCAGTATGACTAAACACTGCTACTGCTAAAAAAGGTATTCCAAAAAATAAAATGCCCTGTCACCGGGGTAAGTGAAAGGGCATTTGGGAGACTGGTAGTTATTTTATTTTTATATTGACTAAGCTACTCTTCGCCTCAGGGCTTGCTAAAAAATTTTATCATTTTTATGTCTAACTATAATGCAAGCTGAGTGCCAACTTTTATAAAAATAAACTAACTTATTGTTTTATAGTGAATTTTTCATTTATTAGTGATGTCATCGCTATATTATTTAACGTCACTAGCTGACAATTTCTCTCTATTTTTTGTCAGCTATTTACATTATATGAATAAATGTGTCACTTAGTGTAAGTCTCTGTTAATTCTGTCTCGTTATATCCTGCCAAGGCTGTTAACGGGTTACCTATCATTTTTAAGAATCATCCGACGCTCATCACGGGGTGACATATTGAACATATCTTTATAAGACTTACTAAAGTGCGGGGATGATTTAAAGCCACATGATATGGCAATATCCGTGATGGGCTTATCTGTTTGAAGGAGTAAACGTCTGGCATTACGAAGACGTAATCGCAGGTAATACTGCATTGGTGTACAGTCTAAATATATGCGAAAAGATCTTTCTAACTGACGCCTGGATAAGCCAACGTAATCGGCCAACTCTTTTGATGACAAACATTCTTCAAGGTTTGATTCCATCAAGCGCACCGCTTCTGTCAATTTTGGCTGCCCTGTTCCAATTTGTTGTCGCAAGGGAATACGTTGTGGATCGCCCATACCACGCACATGATCGACTAATAGTTTTTCCATAACCGCAGAGGCTAAACGACGCCCGTGTTGCAATGAAACCAGATGATGCATTAAATCAATTGAGGCAGTTCCACCGGCACAGGTAAACCGATTTCTATCTATCTCGTAAATATCATCGCTTAACTTTAAATGGGGGTATTTCTCACGCATGGCGGCAATATGATCCCAGTGCATTGTACAGCGGTAATCATTCAATAAGCCTGCTCGACCCAAAACATACGCCCCAGTACACAAAGAACCCAGCATGACATTTTTGGCATCTTGTAAGCGCAACCATTTACCGATTGAATCCGTCCAGTAGCGTTGAATATTATGCCCGCCACAAACAAATAATGTTTCGTAGGTATCTACCTCTTTTAAGCTTTTATCTGGTTTAAATTCCAGACCACTGCTTGCCTTCACCACATCATCGCTTGGGGTAATGGTCTCCCACGTGTAGATTTCATGACCCTTAACACTATTTGCTAAACGCAATGTTTCAATAGCTGAAGCAAATGCAATAAGAGAAAAATTAGGCATCATCAAGAAACCAAAGTGTCTAGGCTTCTGATGTTCTTGAGGTTGATGTGGCATAGCGTTATTCAATAATTTCTAGTGACCAAAACAAATAAATACGAACGACGTAGTATAGGCTAACGCCTTAATTTTTTTGCTTTGATTTTAACAATATTTTGGGCTTAGTCACAAAAAATAACTGACGAGAAAAAAGTGCCTATAAGGTGGGGGGTGGGTTTTTCTAACAGCGCTTTATGACCTGCTCGACTCGTTGAGAGACCAAAAAGCCTATGTACGCTTAAAGCCAAAGGAATGATTAAAATGCCACAGCACACGCGCCGAATCGGGTATTGTTTCAAAATCACAATACCCAACTCATACCAAGCTAGAGTAGCACTTTCTCAATACCACCCTTGGTCACTCTATCAACAAATTGATTTTGCCACTTTTCTCCGTGCATATGCTTCATCATTTCTACAACGATGTAATCTGTATCCATTCCGGTGCTGTCTGCGTAACGAGACAAGCCTTGTTGACACGCGGGGCAATTAGTCAGAATTTTTACATTACCCTCTTTCGCCGTGTCCTTACCTGTCTGTTTAACGATGCCTTCGCGTAGGCTTTCTTCTTTTCTAAAGCGTAACTGGCTGGCAATATCGGGACGACTCACCGCAAAAGTGCCTGCTTCACCACAGCACCTATCCGACAACATCACTTCTTGCCCCATAAGGTCTGACGTGAGCTTGGTAGGATCATAGTTTTTAATGGGGGTGTGACAAGGGTCGTGATAGACATATTTAACCCCCTCTACTGCTTCGAGTTTTACCCCTTTTTCTAACAGGTATTCATGGATATCCAGCAGGCGACATCCGGGGAAGATGCGTTCAAACTCGTATTTTAATAATTGATCCATACACGTACCACAGGAAACAATAACGGTATTAATCTCCAAATAGGTTAGAGCTTGCGCAATACGATGGAAAAGCACACGGTTTTCTGTAGAAATCTGTGTACCCTTTTCAATATCACCGCCCGCTGTTTGTGGGTAACCACAGCATAAATAGCTCGGCGGAAGTACGGTTGTCGCCCCAGTATCGTACAACATTGCGATTGTTGCCATACCAATTTGTGAAAATAGACGTTCAGAGCCACAGCCCGGGAAATAGAACACCGAATCACCACGCTCGGCTTCACTTAACGCTGGATTACGAATAATGGGTACTGTCTTTTCATCTTCCAGACCTAATACGGCGCGTGTGGTACGCATAGGTACATGTGCTGGTAGCGGTTTCTTAACAAACTGAATAACGTACTCTGCGACCTCTGCATTTCCTGTTGTTCCGGCAGGCCGTTGTTTGGTTTTTAACAAGCCCAAACGCTTGAATATTTTGTGACCAATCCGTTGTGATTTATAGCCGAGTTGGACCAGACCTCCTCGCATCAGCTTGATGGTTGTTGGGTCTTTGATATTGAGAAAAGCCATAGATGCCCACGTCACGATATTGGTCTTTTTCTGCTTACGTTCACGCAAAATATGGCGCATACGTACAGTAACGTCACCAAAATCGATATTCACAGGGCATGGGGTTAAACACTTATGACAGACCGTACAATGATCTGCAACATCGTTCATTTCTTCAAAATGACGCAATGAAATACCGCGTCTGGTTTGCTCTTCATATAAAAAGGCTTCTAACATCAATCCTGTTGCCAGTATTTTGTTTCGTGGAGAATAGAGCAAATTGGCACGCGGTACATGTGTTGTACAAACTGGCTTACATTTACCACAGCGTAAACAATCTTTGATGTCATCGTTCAATGCACCTAGCTCATTATGCTCAAGCAATAAGGCTTCTCTTTCTACCAGACGTAAGGACGGTGTATAGGCATCCTGTAAACCAGAACCTGGCATTAATTTACCACGATTAAAGTGACCATTAGGGTCTACTTCATTTTTGTAACTGGCAAATTGATTAATCACCTCTTCAGGCAAATAATGCATTTTTGTGAGGCCAATGCCATGCTCACCCGAGATAACCCCATCCAGAGATAATGCTAATTCCATCACCTGATCTACGATACGATCAGCTTCCTGCATCATTTCATAGTCATTTGAATTAACGGGGATATTACTATGCACATTACCGTCACCGGCATGCATATGTAATGCCACAAACAGGCGTTTAGAAAGCACTTTTTCGTGTACTTTATGTACCTTATCACGTAATGGTTTTAAATCCTGACCGACAAAAATATCTTCAAGCGGCTTTTTTATCTCGCGCTTATAAGAAATACGCAGATCACGCCGAAGAAGCAGGTTGATTATTTTGTCATCATCTTGGCATTTTTCCTGCGCTTGAACAGAGAGCAGTTCTGGATGTGCCTTTGCACTCTCTTCAGATAGCTCCAGAATCGCCGACCAGCGTTTACGCACCGCTTCCAGATGATTGATTGCGAGGTCTTTTTTGGCCTGCAAAATAGCAATATTGTCTTCACTATCTGTTGATTGACTGAGTTTTTTCTCCAAGTCTGGATCTTCTTCAGTAAAAATCTCCAAGGCTGTATCAATTAATTCAAGCTTATTTGAAATGGATTGATGTACATTGATACGTTCAATGCCTTCGCTGTATTTATCGAGATTATGTAGCGGAATAACAACGTCTTCATTAATTTTAAAAGCATTGGTATGCGCTGCAATTGCGGCTGTACGAGACCGAGCCGCCCAAAATTTCTTTCGAGCTTCGGGACTGATTGCAATAAAGCCTTCTGCATTTCTCGCATTGGCTAATTCCACGACACGTGACGCTGCTTTCGCTACTTGTTGCTCATCATCCCCTACAATATCGGCAATCAACACCATTTTAGGAAATGCACCACGGGCTGCTTTAGGTGTGTACTTAACCGCTTTTACATAACGCTCATCAAGGTGTTCCAAACCAGCCAAGAGTACACTGTCGTTACCATCTAAATAGTTTTTAACCTCAACAATGGCAGGAACAGCTTCCTGTAAATCAGTACCATAGAATTCCATACACACCGTACGTATATGGTCTGGCATACGATGTAAAATAAATTCAGCAGAGGTAATAAGACCATCACAGCCTTCTTTTTGTATTCCAGGCAGACCACCCAAAAACTTATTAGTTACATCTTTACCCAAGCCCACTTTACGAAAGAATTGCCCCGGAAGGGTTAGAATTTCAACATCTCCCTTTTGAGTTTTAGCGTCTCGTTCGAATCGCGTAATACGGAAAGTGACTTCTTTCTGATCGTGAATTTTACCTAAATTATGGTTGATTCGTTCAACCTCAAGCCATTCTGCATCTGGGGTAACCATTCTCCATGAGAGTAGGTTATCTAACGCGGTTCCCCACATAACGGCTTTTTTACCACCGGCATTCATGGCGACATTACCACCAATGGTAGAGGCATCTTGTGACGTAGGATCGACCGCAAAAACCAAACCTGAGCTTGCAGCCAAATCTGACATTCGACGTGTTACAACACCCGCACCCGCTCGAACAACGGCCACTTCTTGATCAACACCGGGTAAATCAGTCCGTTTTTCTACCTTGCCCAATGTCTCGAGTTTTTCTGTGTTGATGACCACACTCATCGCATCCAGAGGAATTGCACCACCGGTATAACCTGTTCCACCGCCTCGTGGAATAACCGTTAAACCAAGTTTTATACTTGTTTGTACTAATTGGGCAATTTCTTCTTCTGTATCGGGTGTTAATACAACAAAGGGGTATTCAACACGCCAGTCTGTCGCATCCGTCACATGAGAGACACGCGCCAAACCATCAAATTGAATATTATCTTTGCGTGTAATTGAACGAAACTTGCGTTTAGCACGCTTACGCAGCGCAAAATAGTCAGAAAACCACGCAGCAAATTCATCAATGGCTTTATCGGCAATATCAACAAGTTCCAATGTGATTTTATCACCCTTGGCTCTTTCTCTAATACGTTTTAGGCGAGATCGCTTGGTTTCTATCAAAGAATAACGACGTTTCTCATTCTCTAATAAGTCATCCTGAATATAAGGGTTTCGTTTCACTATCCACATATCACCCAAAACTTCGAGCAACATGTGTGCCGAAAGACCTGTCGCCCTTTTTGCGCGTAGAATTTCCAGAATTTCCCACGCTCGTTGACCGAGTAAGCGCAAGACAATCTCTTTATCTGAAAAAGACGTGTAATTATAGGGGATTTCCCTGAATGGCTTTTTAGTATTCATGTATACCTAAATTCTAACGCGTGTGGATTTAGAGTGTGGACAAACACCCCAAAAAATATCAATGCTGACTATAAGAAAGCTCATACAAATTTCTTTAGTACTAACAAATAAGCGACTAATTTCGAACTATAACCGACAAATTATTACATAAAAGAGCTGCCTCTTAATGTTTATTTTAACAAATAGAGGCCTTTGTACGGGAGCATCAAAAAGAAAACATAGGAAAAAAAAAGGAAATTTAAGCCATTTTTAGCTATCACTTCTTTTGCATAAAGCTCATAAAAGAAGGCTTTGCGAAACCACTTGTGCGAGCCAATTTCTACGTTACGCGGCACTCGAAATGCGCATTTACTCCGTGTAAACTCCGCTTTCTTTGTGCCGTAAAATTGATACGCTCGGTAGGTTTATCACAGCCTTCTAAAACTGAAATATGAAGAACAACATGAAGAACGCTAGCAATAAAATAATTGCACACCGAGGGGATAATACTAATTATCCTGAAAACACCTATGCCGCAATAGAATCTGCATTACTCGCTGGCGCGGCATTTGTTGAGTTCGACATACAAATGAATGCAGATAATAGTATTGTTGTCTTTCATGATGAAAATTTCAAACGCATGTCAGGAAACGCGCTGTCTATTTTTGATGCCAGTGATGAAATATTGAAAACACTCAGTATCCACCAAGCAGAAAAATTTGCAGACAAACACTATCCAACTTATGTTTCATTTTTAGAAGAAGTATTGGTCCTACTCAAAAAATTTCCTGATGCTACATTTTTCATCGAAGTGAAGTCTATGAGCTTAAAACACTGGGGTCTGGAAGTGGTGATGGAAAAGCTATTATCCATACTTAAAGGCTATAGTAAAAATATCATTATCATCAGTTTCAGTGTCGAGGCACTCGAATACGTCAAACAACATAGCACAATAAAAACAGGACTGGTGTTTAATCAATACCTCACCAAATACAGAGAAATTGCTAATAAACTAAAGCCTGAATATATGTTCTGTCCTTACACCGACTTTCCCGATTCAGGATTTTGGCAAGGAACGTGGGAATGGGTGGTCTATTCTATTAATGACCCCCAGATGGCAAAAAAGTGGTTAGCGAGGGATGAAATCGACTATATTGAAACTGACGATATTAAACGATTACTTGGCAATAACGATAAGGAAGACAAAAAATAACCACACAAACAACATTCAACGGGTATTATCAAAAATACCACCTTGTGAATCCACCCCCCCTACTTTGGAGGGTTTTTTGCCTATCTGTTTACAAAGCAACGGCTCCAAATGTACTAATGTGTACTAAAATGGCTTCCTTTGCATATGGTATAAGCGCATGTAGTAATGATATAAAGGCCAGATTAACAAGCTGCTGACAACGGTATACCAATAACTCCAGCCTCCGGGCGTATTACCAGTCACACCTAAAATCCATAAATTGATAAGTAAATAAGTGCCCAGCACAAAAAATAGCAGAAAAAGCTGCTGAAAATAACTATCAAGCAACAACCGCGAACGCATCCTCAAGGTTAAAAATAAGACAATAGTAAAACCTAACGCATGTTGTCCCATGACGTTACCATAGAGAGCATCAACAAGAAGCCCCACAAACCAGACAAAGACTAAACTGGATTTGGTCGGTGATACCAACCCCCAATGAATAAAAGTTAAAGCCAACCACTCTGGTCTAAATACGATCCACTTTTCGCTGATTGGCAGGATAGTCAAGGCAAATGCAACAACCACAGACAGGAAAATTGCCCCCGTAAACCTCGGATTAATCTCTTCCATCGATTGACTTATCTGCCTCTTGTTCTTTAGGCTTCACTTGATCCGCCAGCGTATGTTTATTTTTTAATTCAGACGAATAATCCGCACGCCATATCATTAATATTTCGCGCGTCTTACTAAAATCAGTAAATGGCGTAGCACTCACTTTCATAAAGGAATCCCCCGGATTGTATTCAACACTATCCACTATCGCCACAGGGAAGTCTGGTGGAAACAGTTGCCCCAAGCCAGAGCTCACAAACCTATCACCCGTCTGAATATCCATATTAGTTTCTACGTGTTTTAACTCTAAGCGATTAATCTTACCCGTACCGACGGCAAGCGCCCCCTGACCTGTTCGAACATTACGCACATGAATGGCATGTTTTACATCAGTGAGTTGCATAATAACGGCCGAATTAGGTGTAACACTTTCTGCCTGACCGTAAATATTATTTCCTGCCAAAGCCACTTGCCCGACAAAAATCCCGTCATCAGTACCTTTATTAATGACCACATTTCTACTAAACGGATTTGCAGACACCGAGAGTATTTCAGTTAAAGTAAATTTTTCACGAACGGCAGGAGTCGCACTTAGTTGACTTCTTAAACGTTGATTCTCTCTGGCAATTGACTGGTATTTTTGGTCTCTTGCTGCGTAAACACCTACCAACGCGCGCAATTCACGATTTGCCGTTGAAAGTTCATCATGCTGTGAGAAAAATTCACGTGTGAAATTTGACAAGCGATAAGGCAAATCAACCGTATATTGCATGGGGTAGATAAATAGCTTAATCAGTCCAGTACGAAGAGGTAGCAGTCTATTTTTACGATAATCCAGCGTAATAAAAGCCATAGCAATCAATGCCAAAATTATGAACTTAATCATGTAGCCTTGTTGCTTACTATCGTCTCTGTCTAGATTATAAATAACAGACTCCTTTGAAATCCCTGATTATCATCCCCTTTTTAAAGAGACACCGTGTAACCATTTAAACCAGTTATTCCTAACTAACGTCATTTTCGCAGATAAAAGAATGCTTATTCAGAAGCCCAAAAATCGAAACCATCATCATCCAGCATATCCAGAATACATCCACCGCCTCTTGCAACACAGGTTAATGGATCATCAGCAACAACAACAGGGATACCCGTTTCTTCCATAAGAAGACGATCTAAATCACGTAGCAATGCGCCACCACCCGTTAAGACAATACCTCTGTCTGCAACATCGGCACCTAGCTCTGGTGGTGTTTGTTCCAAAGCCGTTTTTACTGCACTAACAATACCAAACAACGGCTCCTGTAAGGCTTCTAAAATTTCATTACTTGTTAGGGTAAAGCTACGTGGCACGCCCTCAGAAAGGTTTCGCCCTTTGACTTCAAGCTCCATAAGCTCTTTGCCGGGATAAGCTGAACCAATTTTACATTTAATATTTTCTGCCGTTGCCTCTCCGATAAGCATGCCATAATTTCTACGTACGTAGCTGATAATTGCATCATCCAGACGGTCACCACCAATACGCACAGAAGCCGAATAAACAATACCACGCAGTGACATGATCGCAACTTCTGAAGTACCACCACCAATATCCAAAACCATTGAGCCAACAGCCTCATCAATTGGAATACCTGCGCCGATTGCCGCAGCCATTGGTTCTTCGACCAAATATACTTTACGCGCACCCGCGCCCATTGCTGAATCTTTAATTGCACGACGCTCAACCTGAGTTGCACCGCATGGAACACAGATAACAACACGTGGACGAGGGCCAAATATTCGTCTAGGGGCGACTTTTCCAATAAAATGCTGAAGCATTTTTTCTGTATAAGTAAAATCTGCGATGACACCATCTTTCATCGGGCGGATAGCTTGAATATTTTCTGGGGTTCTACCCAGCATTTTCTTTGCTTCGACACCAACCGCTTCTATTTTTTTGGGGCCACCTGGGCCGCGTTCCTGTCGAATTGCAACGACTGAAGGCTCATCAAGAACAATGCCTTTACCGCGCATATAAATCAGTGTGTTTGCTGTTCCTAAATCGATAGATATATCGTTAGAGAACATGCCAAAAAATGCTTTAAACATAGAAAATATTTCCAATTCTTGAGTGTATCAAGACCCCAATATAAAGGACGCGAACCGTCCTTAAATTATTTATGTGAAAGTTTATACTATTTCACTTTGAATAAAAGAGCATAAAATAAAGTCGCGTAATGTAACAATCACAGCTAAATAGCGCAAGAATTTGCTCAATTAAGTACACTGATTTAGAATGCTCACCCTATTCACACTACGTCCCCTATTATAATGAATGTACTGATTGTTTTCACCCACCCAAATCCTTCCAGTTTTAACCACGCTTTATTAGAAAGAATTACTGCCGGCTTAGAACAGGCAGGACACTCAATAAAAATAAAAGATCTGTATCAGGAAAACTTTGATCCTATTCTTAATGCTAACGACCTTGCTCAGCTACATGCAGGGGAAATGCCTTCTAAAATCGCCAAAGAACAAGAGCAACTCTTATGGGCTGATTCACTGATCTTTATATATCCTCTTTGGTGGTTTGGAAGCCCAGCCATGCTAAAAGGCTGGTTTGATCTGGTATTAACCAACGGATTAGCCTTCGAGTACTCTAGTGATGGGGTAAAAGGCTTGCTTAAACACAAACGTGCATTGGTTCTAATAACCGCAGGTGGATCAAAAAAATACTTTGAAGATACCGATGCATTACAACTCATCCACAGACCAACAACCGATGGCACACTTTCCTTTTGTGGCATTAAAGATGTTTCCCATGAAGTTTACTTCGATATCGCCAACCTTAGCGATGAAGAACGACTGAAAATACTCGATGATGCTGAAGAAATGGGCAGAACTTTTTAAACAGTCTCTATAAGAAGGCTTTGATAAACCTACCGAGCGTGTCAATTTCAAGGCGCACAGAAAGCAGCGTTTACACAGAGTAAATGTGCATTTTGAGCACCGCGCAACGCAGAAATTGGCTCACGCAGGTGGTTTTGCAAAGCCTTCTACAACAAAATACTCACTGACTTGAATATGCAAACACAAGATACCGAAATCCTTAATCATAAAATTTACTCAGGGGAAACCTCTCAGGCAAAGAAGCAAATTCCTCTGATTATCCTTCACGGCCTGTTTGGTTCTATGGATAATTGGCGTTCACAAGCACAACGCTTATCTGCTAAAAGACCTGTAATTATTCTGGATTTACGCAATCACGCTAACTCCCCACATATTAAAGGGATGAGTTACCGTGAAATGTATGAAGATGTCATCAAACTAGCCAAACACCTTAATATTCCCAAGTTTGACCTCTTGGGCCACTCCATGGGTGGTAAGGTTGCCATGCAGATGGCTTTAGCGCAGGAAGAATTACATTTAGATATACTCAATCGGCTCATCGTCGTTGATATTGCCCCACGACCTTATCCCTTATGGCACCAAACAACACTCAAAGCAGTATTAAACGCACCTGTAGAAACGCTTCATTCTCGCCAAGAAATTGATGACTACTTAAAACAGTCCATTGATGACCCTGTTGAACGAGCTTTTATGATTAAAAATCTGAGGCGTGCCAAGCAGGATATCGATGGTTCAAACAGTGGCTTTCGCTGGAAAAGCGATGTACAAGAAATTGCTAAAGGTTATTTAAAAATAGCTGGATTCACCACATCAGGGCACACTTTTTCACACCCAACACTCTTTATAAATGGTGAAGATTCTCGCTATATGAGAGAACAGGATACACCCATCATTAAAGCATTATTTCCAAACGCCACCATTTCTACCATTAAAAACAGTGATCATTTACCACACATCCAACAAGCAGATGAGTTTTTCTCACTTTGTGATACCTTTCTCAGCCCTACAGAGTAAGCATGTGGAAGGATAGCCATGTAAAACGAGATTAAAAACCTCACACTTTTAACACATTTTTAGTCTCATTTTATGCAGATAGACAGGCGAAATTATTCTATATCAAGTAAAGTTCACTATTCCTAGATTTAGTAGATAGAGCCATGATCACGAAAAACCCTTATCTGGATAACAGGCATACCTCACTCAGAACCTTAGCAATGCCAGCAGACTCAAACCCAAGTGGTGATGTTTTTGGTGGCTGGATCATGTCACAAATGGATATTGCAGGCGGCTTTTACGCTCGCCAAATCACAAAATCTCGTGTTGTAACTGTTGCGGTAGAGGCCATGACCTTTCATTTACCCGTATTTGTCGGTGATGAAGTCAGCTGCTACTGTGAAACAAAAAAATTAGGCAGGACATCCATTGCTGTGCATGTCGAAACATGGGTAAGGCGAGACAAACTATCGGATGATAGTATCAAAGTAACTGAGGCCGTATATACCTATGTTGCCATAGATGAAGAACGCAACCCCATTCCAATCAAAAAAGAAGAAGACAAGTAAGCCCTTGACCTGAAGCAAATTATTAGAAGGCTTTGTAAAACCACCTGCACGAAATAAGTTCTCTATTGCGCGGTACTCAATAGAAAATAAAAGACCCACGACGATTGATTGAAGTTTTGGTCTTTCACGCCGGTAAAATACTAGATAGGGCAAATACCGATAATTAAATCCATGACATTCGTTCCCGTTGCTCCACTTATGATGACTTCATCTGTTTGTTTAAGGTATGTGTATGAATCTGCTCTGTCTAAATAATCCATTACGTGCAAACCCTTCTTTGAAGAGCCCCGTTCTATCGTTTGATTATCAACAATAGCACCTGTTGCCGTGGTTAATCCATCTGTACCATCGGTTCCCGCTACGAGTAAATAACAGGGGGTTTTACCTGCCATGTATTTCGCGGCACTCAGTGCCAGGTGTTGATTTCTGCCACCTAAACCGGGCTTACTGGGTAAATTTACCGTTGTTTCACCTCCCCAGATAAACAGTGTTCCCGGCTTCTGTTTTAAGGTATCAATACAATTAATAGCCACGGCCGAAGCTTCACCTTCTAAAAATTCTGGAATCACTGTACAAGGGTAAGCTAACGATACTGCCTTCTTGGCAGCGGCTTTTTTGGCAATCGCTAAAGAGGCGATGATCTTCCAATTAAAGCCACCCCCCGGCTTTGGGGCACTTTTTTCTACTAACTTACTTTTCCATTGTTCTGGAAGTTCAGGCAAGTTTTTTTCATGAGAGGGGAAAAGTAGACCAGAACCGATAATCGCCGGATCATCTTCGGGAACATCAGAAATCATTAAACAATTGACTGGCCTGTTGCCAAGATAATTCCAGAGTCCACCGCCTTTAATTACAGACAACTGTCGACGAATCGCATTGATTTGGTCAATGGGGTAGGCATTTGCGAGTAGATAATCAGTCAACTGCTGTAGCTGTGGTAAATCCCAGCCTTCTTCCAATACTTCAACCAATGCAGATGCACCGCCTGAGATTAAAAATAAACAAGGAGCTTGCTCTGGTAATGCGTGAAGATAATCAAGCAATTGTTTACCCGCCGCCATACTATTTTCTTTAGGTACGGGATGATCCGCTTCAACACAAATGGCTTTAGTATCTTGCTTCACTTCAGCACTAATATGCTTGTGTTTTGAAATAATCAGCGCAGATTTAACCCTGTTTTTAGCAACACCCTGATACATTGAATCTGCGGCTTTGCCAATGGCGATGACATGAAAGGTGTCAGGGTATGAGCCATTGACTAATTCATCACTCACCACATTCTTACCTTCAACGGAAGATAAAGCCGCGTGAAATATGGCTAATAGATTTTCTCGATACTTATTCATATTAACGTGTTTATATTAACAGGCTCGCGCAGGTGGTTTTACAAAGCCTTCTATCATAAAATGACTCAAAGCCACCCCCCTACTTATAGCGTGTTTTTTATACATTAAATAACATCAACCCTCTTGCCAGATCATTCTGTATATCCTGAATATCTTCAAGCCCTACGGAGATTCGTATCAGGCCATCGACTATTTGGGTTTCCTCTCGTAACGCTTTTGATAAACGCCCGTGTGTGGTAGAAGCAGGATGGGTAATGGTACTTTTAGTATCCCCCAGATTGGCGGTTATTGAGAGTAACTGTGTCTGATTAATCACCTCCCATGCAAACTCTTTCCCACCTTTAACAACAAAGGACACGATGCCCCCAAACCCTGCCTGCTGTTTTTTTGCCAATTCATGCTGAGGGTGTTCTTTTAAACCCGGATAGTAAACATGCTCAACGGCCTCCTGCTGATTTAACCATTGCGCCAGTTTCATGGCATTTTCACAATGTGCTTTCATACGCAAACTCAGTGTTTCTAAGCCTTTGGTAAATACCCAAGCGTTAAATGGACTCATTGAAACACCGCTGGTACGTAATACGCCGGCAATATCCTCGCCTACAATTTTGCTATTACCGACAACAGCTCCTCCCAGACAGCGCCCTTGACCATCCAGATATTTAGTGGCGGAGTGAATCACAATATCAGCTCCCATTTTTAATGGCTTTTGTAATACGGGGGTACAAAAACAGTTATCAATAACCAATAAACAGTTATTACTGTGAGCAATCTTCGCTAATGCAGGAATATCAACCAATTCAGTGATTGGATTTGAGGGGGTTTCTGCAAAAAGGAGGCATGTATTGGGTTTGATTGCCTGTTTCCATGCCGCTAAATCAGAGAGTTCGACAAAATCAAAACCAATACCAAATTTTTGCAAATAGCGGGTAAAGAGAACGGTACTGGTGCCAAAAACAGAACGTGAGCTAACAACATGATCGCCCGCTTTTAACACCGCAAGCATGGTTGCTAATATTGCTGCCATGCCTGATGCTGTTGCTACACAAGCCTCTCCTTCTTCAAGTGCTGCTAAACGATCTTGAAAACATTTAATGGTGGGATTTGAAATGCGTGAATAAAAGAAGCCTTCATCATCACCGCCAAATCTTGCCGCAGCTTCTTCTGCGCTTTTAAAGACAAAACTAGAGGTGGTAAAAATAGCCTCAGAATTTTCCTGATAATCACTGCTCTGATGCCCTGCTCTAATCGCCAAGGTGTCAAATGCACTCGCCTGTAAATCCTTATTTTTATCCATTGACTGATCTAACCCTGTAATTATTTAAGACCTGTGCACAAACAGTATGGCGAGAAAAATGAGTATAATTTCCAGATTTTGTATAAAAACTGGGGTATTCAAGTCATTTTTATTTATCCTATCTCGTCGTGCAAAGCTCTCTATTTATCCACGCGAACAATATTGTTCACGTTTAGCAGGCACAAAAAAACCTGCGTAGACCACTAAAGCAGGTTATTTAATATTCATTGACCGGCGCTTTAGCAACATTTAATTTAAAGGCAATAATGAATCGTATGAAAACTGATCCAACCACCTCTGCGCCTGCAAGCTGATAATCAAATCGGCGCTTCGGGAACTATAGACCTAATCATTATAAGCGTCAAACAGCCTTTTAAGCAGACTGCTAAAGTTGCAAAAACACACAGGAAGATCATCAAGACTATGTTTCTGCCTCATCCTCAAAAAGTCAGATCATTAATCTGACTTTTTTGTTTATTCTAAAACGGCTTAACCACAACCATAATCAAAATAACAATCGTCAAAATCAACGGCACTTCATTCATCCAGCGATAAAATATCCCCGTACGCTTAAGGTATCCTTGCTGCATTTCTTTCATGCGTAAACGACACCAAAAGTGATACATCACCATCAAACCCACAAATAATAATTTTACGTGAATCCAGCCACCTGAAAAGTGATAAGCCAGCCATAACCAAATACCCGTCACTAATGAAATGACCATCATAATAGTCATAAAGCCATACAGCTTATGCGCCATAATCGCTAGTCTATCAACATCCTGCCCTGCCTCTTTGCCTTCAACAAAATGCACAAAGATACGCGGCAGGTAAAATATCCCCGCCATCCAAGACATGACAAATAAAATATGAAATGTTTTTAACCACAGCATAATCTCCCACCCCCTTTTTTAATGAGCGGTAATAATACACTCTATGCATAACAGCTGATAATATTGGCACTCTATTATTGACATAAATAAAGAAAAAGGTGTGATCGATTTTTTGTCTGACGTCTAAATAATCAGAAAATGCCACCCCCCTACTTATAAGGCTTTTTTTACATGACTGAACAAACCATTTTTTGGCACGACTACGAAACCTGGGGAGTTGATCCACGACGTGATCGCGCTTCACAGTTTGCGGGTATCCGCACTGACCTTGATTTAAATATCGTCGGTGAACCAGTGATGTTTTACTGCAAACCCACCCATGATTTTTTACCACACCCCGATGCGGTTCGTGTCACGGGTATTGCGCCTCAGTTAGCTTTTGAAAAAGGCTATATCGAAGCAGAATTTTTTGGACGTATTAATGAAATATTCTCGCAACCCGGCACCTGTGGTGCAGGCTATAACAGTATTCGTTTTGATGATGAAGTCACTCGTTTTGGCTTTTATCGCAACTTTATCGACCCCTACGCACGCGAATGGCAAAATGGTAATAATCGCTGGGATATTCTTGATTTAGTCCGTATGACTTATGCGTTACGACCTGATGGTATTAACTGGCCAGATCGTGAAGACGAAGAAGGCATACCCAGTTTTAAGTTAGAACACCTAACCGCAGCAAATGACATCGAACAAGTTGGTGCGCACGATGCATTGGTCGATGTAAAAGCCACGATTGATATCGCACGCCTCATTAAAACCAAGCAACCGCGTTTATACGATTACTTCTTTAATCTGCGTATTAAGAACAACGTCTCCCCCCTGTTAAATACAACAGTGGAGCTGGCGCAACGTAAAACCATGTTACACGTTAGTGGTATGTTCCCTGCCGCGCAAGGTTGCCTCTCACCCGTTGTGCCGTTGCTTGTTCACCCTGTCAATAAAAATGAAATTATCTGCTACGACCTGCGCCATGACCCCAGTGCAATGCTTACCATGAGTGTCGATGAGATTATCGAAAACCTTTACAAACCTCGTGCCGAACGTGATGAAAACCACCAGCACATTGGACTAAAAGGTATTCATATCAATAAATCTCCAGCAATTTCACCTTGTAATACACTCACCCCCGAACTTGCCGCGCGCTGGCAGATAGACTGGCAACAAGTCGAAGCACACAAACAACAACTCATTGCCGACAATAGCCTTATCCATCGTCTGGAGGAGATGTACAGCCGTAAACGTGAACAGGCAGAATCAGACGCCGACTCAGCACTTTACGCTGGGTTTATTAGCAATAATGACCGTAAATTATGTAATCAAGTACTCACCTCATCACCTGAAAAACTCAGTAACTGGATACCTGAATTTCAATCTCCCAGACTGCAAACACTCTATCCCCGATACCGCGCCAGAAACTGGCCCGAAACACTCGATGAGAAAGAACAGCAGCAATGGCAAGCATTCTGCCAAGCCAGAATTATCGATGGGGAACACGGTTGTCCATTAACCGTAGAACAATTTCAATCCAGACTGGAAGAACTCTCCCACGAAGCCTTACCAGAACGTGAGCAAAAAGCACTCAATAAACTTGTTGAATGGGTTCAAGGATTTGTTTGAATGTAAATAGATACACGCTAGAACCCACTCAAACAGTGCTAACCATTGTCGTTTCTAATGATTTACAGGTTTATAATGAATCGCAGGCTTTGCGCAGCCACCCCCCTACTTACAGGCAGTTTTTTTATCGACAACAATACTGTTCGTAAAAGGCAGAATAATCATTCATGTATGTCTACACGGTATTCCTCATAAAAAGTGTTTAAGCCATTTATTTGATTCTATATTGACTTATGTAGTAAAAATTATTTAAATACAATATTGTATTTAAATAATTTGACCATAACTTACAGTAATAGAAGGCTTTGATAAACCTACCGAGCGTATCAATGTCAAGGCGCACAGAAAGTGGCGTTTACACGGAGTAAATGTACATTTCGAACACCGAGCAACGCAGAAATTGGCTCGCGCAGGTGGTTTTGCAAAGCCTTCTAATAAACTATTTTATTACTTGAAAGCAATGGTTACGACTAAACACTTATGGATAATTACGCCAAAATACTTTTTATTGATGACGTACTCGACCTCCAGAATAAAGAGGGTAGCGGGGACTTTTTTGTTAAAGCCTACCCTGGCCGTACAAAAGAATCACTAGATGAATCTGATGCTGAATTTATTGAGGCACGAGAGAGTTTTTATATTGCCTCTATTTCATCAACGGGTTGGCCTTATGTTCAACACAGAGGTGGGCCAAAAGGTTTTTTAAAAGTCATTGGTGATAATTTACTTGGCTATGCTGATTACTGTGGTAACCGACAATTTATTACCATGGGGCATGTGGCAAAGAATGATAAAATTGCATTGTTTTTAATGGACTATGAAAATCAGGCACGTTTAAAAATTCTAGGCCGTATAAAAATACAAGCTGCTGAAGAGGCAGACCCTTCTCTCTATGAAAAACTAGCAACAAAAGGAGAGGGAAAGGTTGAACGAATTGCAACGATTAAAGTTACCGCAATGGATTGGAACTGTCCAAAGTACATCCCCCAACTAATCAATATCGAGAAAGTAAAAGCTTTCACTCGGCACGAATTTAAAACATTGCAGGAAGAAAATGATGCACTGAAAAAAGAGCTTAAGCGTCTAAAATCAGATGCCGATATTTAGCCTTCTAATACATAAAGACTAGCAAGCCCCTCAGTACACCCTCACCTTACATCAAAGTGCCTGAAAGTAGAGGCGTGAATTTTTCTATTGATTACCCTTTTTTCTGCTGTTATACCTACAACTGTTAGAACATTTATTTGAGTTGAGGCCTTTGCACAAAGACCCAAAAGGTCATGATGAGGAAAAGTGAGTATGATTTTTCAGATTTTTTTCTAAAAATTAGGTAATAGCAGGACTATTGATCGATTTTTTAGGGAAAAGCTGGGGAGTTCAAGCCACTTTTATCCACCATACCTCTTTGTTCAAAAGTCTTAAGTTATTAGGGAGTAAAATGGAAAATATAGAACAATACCTTACGCCTTTATTGGCTTATTTTGATGGGCAACCTTGGACTCAAGGTATTGCAATTATGTGTACAACATTTTTGTTCGCATCTATCATTTCTTGGTTTATCTTTCGTCTATTAAAATTCTTAACGAGTAAGACAAAGTCATTTCTTGATGATCGTTTGTTAGCCATTGCAAGGCCGCCTATTTATTATTCCCTTTTAATCACGGGGTTTTCTGCGGGCATCAATCGTATGCCTCTCTCTGATAAGTTGACTGATTATTTAATTTTTGGCTTTAAGACACTGGGTGTCATTATCTGGATGGTTGCCTTGGTCAGAGTATCTAAAATTATTCTTCAACAGCTTGCTTGGGGTGGGGATAAGAGAAATATAAGACTCATTCAGCCTCAAACACTTCCATTATTTGACAATGTTTCCAAGTTATTAATTGTGGCAATTGCAATCTATATCATTTTTCAGATATGGGGCATTGATATGACGGCTTGGTTAGCTTCAGCCGGTATTGTGGGTATTGCTGTAGGTTTTGCTGCAAAAGACACCTTGGCTAATTTATTTTCAGGTGTTTTTATTCTTGCTGATACACCTTATAAAATTGGTGATTATGTTCTTTTGGATGGGAATCAACGAGGTAAGGTCACACATATTGGCTTAAGAAGTACACGCTTAATAACACGTGATGATGTTGAGATTACCGTACCCAATTCCATCATGGGGAATAGTAAAGTGACCAATCAGAGCGGTGGACCACACCCCAAATTTAGAATAAGGGTTCAGGTTGGCGTAGCCTATGGTACAGATATTGATCAGGTCGATGAAATTTTGATGGATATTGCTAGCAAGGAGCCACTCGTTTCCCAGTCCCCTGAGCCACGAGTTCGCTTTCGTGCATTTGGGGCGTCGAGTTTAGATTTTGAATTACTTTGCTGGATAGAAAATCCTGAATTGCGAGGGCGTACATTACATAAGTTGAATAGTGCGGTTTACAAGAAATTTAATGAAGCACAAATTGAAATCCCGTATACGAAGCAGGATTTGTATATTAAAGAATTTCCTAAATAAAATCAGTCTATATACGAGTTAACTGAGTAAAAGTAAGGGTAAGAGAAACAGAGTAAAAGCAAGATAATAGCTACCTTGGGTTGCTCCAGTAGATTGATTCTAACGCTTGAACGTCTACGCTTCCTACTTCTGTTTTCTTTTTACCAATACGAATATCAACCTCATGAGAGCATTCTCCATCTTCACAACTTAATTCATTAAATATACGTTGTGGAGAACCGGGAATTTCACTTGCAGATATGGTTTTGAATACATCGTTGTCATTAATTACGCCTACTCTATTAATATTGATCATTGCTTCACCTGTCAATAAGTTCATGGCATATATGCGCCCTTGTGTTGAAGGTGGAGCACAGGAGTTGATGAGTTCGTCTGTTGTTAAAGCCTTAGGAACGAGCGTAGTAAATAGTAATGTTCCTTCAAAAGTTATTGCGGGAGCTAAGACTTTTTCCCCTGATTCGAAGAACTTTACATACCAGCCATGTTTATCTGTATCAGTAATTTTTTTCCCTTCAAAGCTGGAATCTTTTGTGATGCTTTTGGTGGTATTTGAATGATCGTTACCCTCTCCGGTAACAACATCAATTTCTACTTTTGCTAAGTCGGTAAATTGTATTGGACTAAAATTATCATCTAGTTTTCTTAATGGGGATTTATCCAAGAGTACAAACATATGATCATTAATTTCTTGATTCATTGGATGTGGTCTTATGCCACTACCCACTGAAACAGTAAACATTGTTTTACCCTCTGATTTGAATGAAGCGACATCAGGCTCATTATAAAATTTACGTGCTGAGGCTGATCCGGGGGTACTTAACTTAGCAAGCTCAGTTAATTTAAAATCATCGGCACTTCCTGATAATGACTCAGCAAGGAAATCTAGTCGCCAGACGCTGCCTCCCGTATCTGCGAAATAAAGTCGGTCTAATATGCCATTTTTATTAACATCAAGAATTCTGGCTCCTCCTGGAAACGCTTGGGTGACGATTGTTCCGATAGTGTCTCGCATTGACCAAAGTTTTTCTCCCGTTTTTGCATCAACAATATAAATATCATTACCCATTGTGGGTGTTTTTGTGATTAAAACATCCTGAGGTTTATAGTCGTCGTCATAATCGAGAATGGGGTCATTACCACCAGCAATAATGACAACTTCTTTTGTTATTGCATTGGTTCCAGAGCCAATCAGAGCCTTGGCTAAATAAGGCATGGACCAGCTTTGCCCCATATGGCTAAATTGCTTTTCATTGCCATCTATTTTCCAAAGCATCGTTGGGGTTTGATTATTATGGATATTACTGATATCCAGAGCGTAATAGGATTTACCTCCCCGACGTAGACCAAAGTATAAATAGACTTTTTCACCAGCATCTACTTCATTATTTGGGTTGATGGAGTCATCGTGCCAGTAACTGATATTGCCATCTATTCCATATTTATGAGGACCTTGCCCAGTAAATTGCGATTCAATATTGTTTAATAATTCTTGAGGCATAAAAGCAAATTTTTCTTCACCTGTGTTGCTGTCAAAAATATGTAAGTAACCTTCATTGGTTGCTGCAAATATATATTGTTTTTTTACTGTGTTATCAGTGGATTTTTTATAAGTGATAATAACAGGCTCGGTATGCAGCATATCTCCCATGTGTTTACGCGCAACACCTTTGGGTGTTGCGTTATTGTTAAATTGGCCGTTTTTCCAACCTCGAATGAATTGAATGAGTTGCTTGCGATAAGCGCTTGCATCTGTGGTATTTAAATTTAATTTACTGTTATCAAATAACATTGATTGAGTAATCGCAGTGTTGTCTATGTGAATTTCAGAAAGTATGTTTCCTGATAAGTTTGAATAGAGTTTACGGGTGGCAGGCTTGCCGAGTAAACTTGCTGTTCCACCCTGTTGTACAGCATCGCCGTCGGGAATAGGGTTTGGTGACCACAAGTCCCATGCATCGTCTTTGAATTGACCCAGCTCAGTCATTGCATCGGTTAATCCTCCGCCAACTGCTTTTCCCTTAATTGAACGGTGATTACCGTCATCAACGAGTTTAAATTTCTTTAAGTTTCCAGCCCATCGTGCTGAACTGGATTTATCAAAGACGGGAATATAAATAACGTCTTCATGCTTCATCCCACTTTTTACATTTACACTGTAGCCTGGTGATGCCTGAGAACGGGCTTCTTCGGCTATTTCATCCAGAGCCTGAGAAAATGCATCAGCTAATTCAGCCTCATTTGTGGCAGAGAAGTACCCTTCTTTTTTGGCTGTATCAGGATTATCTTCTAAGGTAACCAAACTTTGTAAATAAGCCGCGGCTTCGGGAGTAATTCCCTCAGAAAAACCAATTACGTAGGTGTGCAGTAATTGATCACCATTAATCTTGCTTTGATTGTCATGAGTTGCAAGATAGTGGGTTAATTCTTTTCCACAACGACCACTTCTAAAGCCCTGTGTAATATCACAACTAGACTTATTTAATAACGTTTTTATCTTTTTATATGATTTGGGGTCTGTATTAACACCGTTTGAATATTCGGGCTTACCATCTGACATTAAAATCATGAAATTACTCTGACACCCATCTTGCATTGGAGAAACATAGTTAGGTGCAGGTATGGGTATATTTTTATTTCTACAGCGAGCATATCTACACTGATTTCCAGAAACTGTTGGCCCATATTCTAAGCATGCTCCCCCGGTCCTTGTACAGTTGATGTCATTTCCATCCTCATCAACATCTGCGCATGTTTGTGTTACCGGTGCTCTTTTTATACATGGCGTAGTGGCATAGGTAGTACAATTGTGCTTTGTTAGAACACAATTTGATGCACTGCCTGGCCCTGTTGGGTAAGTACGGTCGGAGGGACATAGATAACCTCCTGTATTTCCTGCATCCCATTCAGTAATTTTTTCATCTTTAATTATTTTTATATAAGGTGTTCCTGTACATCTTTCGTTACTACTTAGTTTTTGAATGGGCTTGCCTTCATAGGTAGAGGGATGTGCTCCCCATGTTCTATTTTTTTGTGCTATATCATAGCCATAATGGACTTTTTCACCACGGAAATACTGTGAAGCTTCATAGAGTGCATCAACAATGGGGGTCATTCCCTTGGGTTCCCAATCATCTGCAATTTCGCTCAAAAAAGTTCTTACTGTAACGGTATCACTTGGCTCAGGAATATTACTTAAAGCCCATTGGGCTGTTCCATTTAATAACAGGGATTCTTCAACAATTGGTCTTGCTAGATTGTTAACAGGTGTGATTGGAAATTTAATGCCATTGGGCTTATTTTTATCATGCCAAAGCGTATTGTCTCCGTAGTTCATAATACCAACACTAAGGTTGTCTGGTGCATTGGTCAGGACGGTTCTCAATGCATCTTGCATAACTTGCATACGGGTTTTTTGTCCATCGTTGGTGTATTCGATAGTGAGTACTGGTGCACCAGAATGATTAGCTGCCGTATCATATGATCTAGCTGAATGATTTCCGGTACCTGTAATAACAAATACCAGAGAATTACCTTCATCCCATTCACTTAGGTTGACTACAGACTGTACAATATCTTTTAGATTGGGTGTTTTCTGATCTTCTCCTGCTTCATTTGCCTTATTCCAAGCAGGTACGTTCCAAGAGACCATTCCCCCTAATAATCGGGAGCTTATATTGTCTTGCTCGTCATGATTAAATTTTTCTGGATTGTGGTGATGTTGTATTTGAATAGATAAAGTGCTTACATCTGAACTAATATCCTCACTATCGTTATCTGAAGTAAACTGTATATAGGCAGATTGGATATGAGCACCGCTTGGAATATCAATATGTTGAAAGCGTAGACCTACTCTCTGTTGAAAAAGTGCCTCATCATTATTTCCATCAATTGAGCGACCTAAGGTTAAATCCAAATCGGTACTGTTAGTGTAGGTTTTTTTATTACCTCCAATATTTTCTTCTGCATCATCATCTCTATGCGAGATAGAGCGAGAAATACTGATAATATCGCCATGGGTAGTCGTTCCATTTACCTTTTCTTTCATGCTACCTGAGTTGTCCATGATAAATAACACATTGTTATTTATATCACTTTCAGTATAAAAAACTTCTGTATCATCAGCGTAAGACAAGCTACTGAGTAGGAAAATAAATAAACTAAAGACAGTGAACAACAAAGGTTTTTTGATACTATTTTGATTTATATTCATAATTTTTGATGCTCAAACTGTTTTTATTATTATGTGGCGGTTTATTTATAGATTGATACTTTTTCACGCAGAGTATGATTATGGTGAGAGGAAAATGAGAAATACAAGCCACTTTTAATGCGTCATATCCCTTCGTACAAAGGTCTCAGATTATAGACCAGTGTCAACCTATTCCAGTGTCAACCTATTAAAGGTAACTTCCTTTGCTCTTTGGGTTTGGAATCATCTTCCCAGCACCTCGGTGGAGTTCATCCTTGATTGAGTTGTTTGTATTGCTGGTTTTTCTTATTTGAAAATCATAGAGCTTACAATTGGGCGTACCAGGACCGATACTTGAGCCGATACCCTCTCTTAAACAGCTGTATAGCTCTTCTAAATCCGTAATTGTTTCTGTTGTTTCAGATGGTGAGGTATTGAAAACAAATTTTTTATCATCAGTCTTTGTATTACCAAATAGTTGCCCTGACTGCTCTCGTTGAAGGGGAGTATATAATTTACTGGTTTTTACAAACATGATGAGTTCATTTTCTGCTTGATGAAATATCTCCATTTGTTGTTGATCATTACCTGCAACTAAAATATCTACCATAGAAATTTTAGTTGCAGAAACGGTAACAATGGTCATTAAAGTTAAAAAAATGAGGCTAGTAAACAAGGTTGCGCCAGATTGCTTTTTGGATATTTTAAGTTGTTCTTTATCATTTTTAATTGGTCGCACTTATTGTTCGCCCCATGGTTTTGTTAGCCAAATAGACAGTTGTTGTGTAAACACGAAATAAACGACGTAAATCCTTGGATGCTATCTTTACTTTCTTGTCTAATACATTATAAAAATTAATCGTATTTTTCTCTTTTAATAAATTAGGTTTTGAAGACCTCAGCAGTAATCCAATCTGAACACTGACAACCTTCTCCCATTCATCTCTATTTTTAACAATATTAGCTCGTTGATAATTTATTGAACCATTGTCACGTTGTACGCCATACAAAAACTGCATAGATTCTATATTGTTAATAATGGGCTGGCTTCCTCCCCTACTCCCATGACAAGATAAAACTCTATCTTTGCTTGGACTAGAAGTATTTCTCACTACTTTAAAGGTACTATATATTTTTGCATCTGATGGTTGAAAAGGTGAAGCAATACCATTTACAGGATCTGCACTACAAGCAACTGCACGCCGGTCTCGAAGTGATCCTCCACCTGTACAATCAAAGTAGACTAGTGCTCTTGGGTTATAATTTGCAGGAGAATTAGTACAATCAGATACGCCTGACACACAAGGATTATCAGCCAGAGAAACAATAGTAATAAGATCGCTTGCACCATCTCTGGTTTTTCTGTTCCATGTCGGCGGCTGATTTTCTAATGTTATTTTATCTCTACATATATGATTTTTTAACTTGCCATCAGAGTGGGTATAAAAAGCTTTATCAATTACCTTGCCATGTATGGAGGGATATCCTGCATGCATAATTGTTTTTTGCATTAAATCTAGTGCAAATCTAGCATTGCCATCCATTTCACTAATTGCATCACGCATTTTGTCACTATTTTTGGTACCAACAAAGTTTGTTATTATTCCAGCTAATAGAAAAAGACCTATTACCATGGATACTAGTAGCTCTACTAAAGACAGTCCTGATTGATAATAAGGTCTCAAATTACCTTGATTAAAGTCAGTAGTGTTTATTATCTTCATTTAGTTGGGTCTTACCATAATATTGACTGATGACCTTTTCTCCTCATTTCCTAAGTCCTTATGTGCTTTAAACTCCAGCCATTCTATTGTTATATTATGCTCAGCATTGGGGGCATCACAACCATCACTACATGCAATGGTCAGTGTTCCTTTTGGTAAAGAGTTAACCACTCCTCCTACTCTTTTTGATCCCTTTCTTTTTCCGCATAGAATATCTTGAATATCAAACTTTGCTGTTTGTTCTGGTGTGCAATAAGTATTCCCTCGGCATTGTGTTTGTAATTTTCCACAGTTAACAGTGGAACTATAAAAACCACCAGCAGCACCTAATTTGTTAACTCGTATCCGGCTTCCTAGCTCTGATGCAAGAATACTTGCCATACTCCTGGAGTGAGCATTATTTAGTCCTTTAATAGAGGCCACTTGCAGACCGCCCAGACCCAGTAATCCAACACCAATAATGATTAGACTAATTAGAACTTCTATTAAGGAAAAACCGCCGTGTAAGTTTTTAGATCTATACATAAACCCTAATCATTTTTATTGAGATGATTGCACGAAGAGTATGGCGAGAGAGAAATGAGCGTGATTTTCTAGGTTTTTCATAAAGGATGGGGAATAGCAAGGCTATTGACCACATTTTTAGGGAGCGCTGGGAAATTCGAGCTATTTTTATCCATTATATCTCTTCGTGCAAATATCTATTATTACCCAAAGAGTTGTTAGATAGGAATTATATGCAAGATTCCACCTATAAATTAGTCTTTTGAGTTCTTTAAGGTTTCATTATAATGACTATCGATGAATAGAGTATTAATACAGCTAATAAGAGTAATGGTTAATAAATAGAAAGTAAGCAGTATATCTAACCAGATGATTCGTTACGACCAACTCGTCCGTTATCAAATTCGGCAACAACAAGCCCAACTCCCTCCTAAAACAGCGATAAGTAATACCCTACCTTACTTACACAAACAATGACCAAGACTCATTACACAGCTTAACGTTATTCGTCAGTGCCTTCCAGTATGATGACATCAATATCAGAAAGCTTTACTCTCTCACCCTTACCTTTATTAGCATTGCTGTCATTCTTTTGTTCGTTTGAATGATGGCTATTTTTCTGACGTGAAGCCGTTTTTTTGCCATCTTTCTTACTCGAACTCCCCGCTGTTGAAGTACCCCTACCCGAAGCGGTGTTATTCGCACGACCTTCGGCAGCATCGTCTTCCTCATCATCTGTAGATGACTTGCCTGACTGCTTTCCTATTACAATACCTTTTGTGCCATTACCTTCTTCAAGTGGTATAAACTTGGGTGGGATATAGCCATTTTTTGGGTCCTTGGCTGCCTTTAGCTTTGTTTCTTCATCTGTTTTGGGGCAAGGTTTATCATTATAAAAAGTGCCACCTTCTGCATTAACGCATTTATATATTTCCGCTTGTACACTCCCTGTAAAAAGTAGGAAGTGTGAGAGTAGCAGGATACCTAATGTGACTTTATATGTGTGGTCAGTTTTCATCTTAATTATTCTCAACAATCTTTAAATATTATGTGAGACCTTTACACAAAGAGACATGAAGCTTTTTGTGTAAAGGTATATTTGCACTATTCCTTCTCAATTTGAGGATCACTCCAATAAACTGATTCCAGACGACAAGCATCGTAATTGGATACCTGAGATAGCTTTTTACCTGCCCTGATATCCACAGGGTGCGTACAGGATTTCTTGCCTGTTGGGCTACCATCTTCACCAATCTGACTGGTCACTTTAGGTGTGTTATATACAATCTGTACCTTGTTAAGAATTTCAGTACCTGTTGTGATGCTGATATCAGCAGGTGTTGTCACTTTACCATCTCCATTCAAATCCAGAATGGCCTGACCGGTTAACAGACTCAGGGCATAGACCTTCGAGTGGGTAGCAGGCGCACTGCACTGATCAACCAGTTCTGACCCTGTTGCCTCGGGTACCAATGTGGTAAAAACAACGGCTCCATCAACGGTTAAAGCACCACCCAGCACCTTTTCTCCATCATCATAGAAATTCACCTTCCAGCCACGCATCGTTTTAATTGTTTTGTCTGGCGACACGCTTGCGCCACCAGGGCTAATATCGATATCGGCCAAATCTTTGGGTACAATCACCGTGCTTGTTTTAGGGCGCTCATCGGTATAAGCACTGTATGGTGACTCATCCACTAATACAAAAAAGTTATCAATAATGGTCTTGTTCATTGGGTGCGCCCTAAAGCCACTACCAATAGAAACAGCAAATACAGTTTTACCATTAAGAATCATTTTTGCAACATCGGGTTCATTATAAAATTTACGTGCCCCGATGCCAAAGTCACCTAATGCTGCCAGCTTGGTTAATTTTGACTCACCACCATTAGGCAGGGATTCACTTAAATCCAGACGCCAAACATTGCCACCCGTATCGGCAAAATACATGCGATCAATCAAACCGTTGTAGTTTGTATCCAGCACTCTAACACCACCAGGGATGCTGTTTTTAATTTGTGAACGCATGGATTCAGGCATGGACCATATTGGAACACCCGTCATGGCATTATAGATCTGTATATCATTACCTACATTAGCGACTACTGTCGTTGTTGGATCATCTAGTGTCTTGGTATTTATCAGGTCGCGGTCTTCATCTTTATCATAACCACCACTGACAATCACTACCTCTTTACAGTTTGGTGTCCCATCAAGACAGGCTGAGTCAGGATAACCAATTCTGGCGAGATAAGGCGCTGACCATGATTGTCCCATATTCCTATCAGATGGATATTGTGGGTCATCGTGAGAACGCTTCCAGAGTAAAACTGGCTTATCAATATTGGTAACATCAAGGGCATAGTATGATGAACCGCCTCTTCTTAAACCAAAGTAGATAATGATTCGGTCACTATCATTTTCAACGCCATCTTCGCCACCTTGGTACCAATAGGTCAAGGAACCATCAACACCATATCCGTGATCTTGCTGACCACCAGCATTTAAAAATAGCTTTTCTGGCAATTTCTTTAATAACTCTTTGGGGATAAATGCAAACTTCTCTTCACCCGTTTTTGTATCAAAAGCATGCAAATAGCCTTCGTTAGTTCCGGCAAAAATATACTGTTCTTTTCTATGACCTGCTCTCTCCTTGTTATAGGTAATCACCAGTGGCTCAGAGTGGAGCATATCACCCATATAGTGACGTGGAGTACCTGGGTTACTAGGGTTGGACCGGTTATATTCACCTTTTTCCCAGCCACGCATAAAGTTAACAATTTTATCCCTGTATGCACTATCTGCTGAGGGTGATAAACCTAAATCTTTATTACTAATGTCAGGGTTCTTGTAAACATCCAGTTCATTCTCCTTGCTACTCAAATTAACATCAAAGTCGCCAGTAAGATTAGAATAAATTTTTCTCTTGTCTGGGTCTGTTAATTTACTTGCCAAACCACCTTTGTCCACAGCTTTGCCATCAGGTTGATCACTAGGACTGTCTGACCAGTAATCCAGAGCATCACTGGTAAACCCACCCAGCTCATCGGTTGCATCCAGATGGTTTTTACCACGAATTCTGCGCTTATCTCCTACCTCATCAAGTCTGAATTTTTTTAGATTACCAGACCAGCGCGAAGAATTTTTACGGTCAAATACTGGAATATAAATATCCTTTTCATGCTCCAGACCATTTTTTACATTCACACTATAACCCGGTGATGCTAATGTACCTTTGGGTTTGGCAACTTCGGAAAGTATAGTGCGGAAGGCATTGGCAAGTTCTTCAGGCTTATTGGCGGTAAAATAGCCATCATCTGTGGTGGCATCATTACCATCATCATAGGTAGCTAGACTTTTCAGATAGGTTTGGGTGCTTGTTTTGACACCAAAGCCTATAGTAAAGGTTTTTATATACTGATCGCCCTCCTTGCCTTGTGGAAAGGCTGCGCTTGGGTCAGGCATATTATCGTGGGTAGCAAGATACTCGGTTAGTTCTGCTCCACAAGTACCGGCATTTCCCACACCTGCGGGTGAACCACATGACGGCACCGCCGATGCTAATGGCCCTTGGGGACCGTATTGTGTATTTCTCACACGAGCAAATGCTCCTTTGGTTTTAGATGCAAAACCCTTATGATAAATCTTATTAGTTGGTGCGCCATCAGTCATTAAGACAATATAATTTTCCTGACAGCTGCTTTCCATTGGGCTTTTATATTTTGGAGCACTTGCCCGATGTCTTGCATCTGCCCCTGATTCGGGCTTAACATCTCTAGTTACCACTGGACCATTATAAGTACTTGGGTGTGCGCCATTTTTTCTAGGTAAGGCCTGACCGTAGTGAATTTTTTCACCCCGATAATATAAAGCAGCTTCATACAAGGAATCGACAATAGGTGTCCAGGCACTAGCCTTCCAACCGTCTGCAATATCTGCCAGGTAGTGGCGGATGGTGGTGGTTTCATCAGGATACGGTAAACCATAAGTATCGTGAGTGGTTGGAATAACATCCCGTGCTTTTGCATTGATATCAGTGACCGGGAAGCCAACACCAGAGACACTATAGTGGCGATACAGCTCATACGTAGCATCCTGTTCGGAGTCTAAGTAATATCTCTCAGACTCTTGACCGTAATTCATCAAACCTACTTTTACATTATCCGGTGCTTCTGCAAGTACGGCACGAAAAGATTCCTGCATCACCTTAAGCTTACTTTTAACCCCAGTATTGTATTCAATATGTAATTCTGGGGCAGCAGTATCCGGGTTATTTTGTGCATTATCAAAACTATTCACCCAACGTTTACCACGTTTGCTATGTTTCCAAGCCTTTCCCTCTCTTGCAGTTTTAAATTCTCTTCCTGAAATAATAAAGGCTAAACCATTATTGTTATCCCAATCACTTTTGTTAACAATTCGTTGTACTATAGGGGATAGGTCTGGTGTTTGCTGTGCTTCCCCCCTGTCACCAGTACCCCAGTTTTTTTTGGGTTCCCACTTTTTTATACCGTAAATATCAAAATAGTTTCTTTGTAGGGATCTGGCATTATTTGTGTTTTCAGCATAAATATAGAATTTAGCCTTTTTGTTATTTGCATAAGAGCTTTGAGGGGCAGCTGCCTCAAATTGGATATAAGCTTTGGTAATTATTGCACCCTGTGGAATATTCAGGTTATTGAATCGAAAACGTGCAATCGTGTCACGCCCTAATTCATTACTGTTTTCATATAAATCAGGGTATCTGGGGTCAAAATAATAATAACGCCCATATTTATAGTTTTCCCAATAACTATCAGCCTTAGCATCAGAAATCATCCTATCAACCGTTACTTTATTCCCACTCGCAACACCGCCATTTATAGTTAAAGGATTACCCATACTACCGGAAACATCCAGTACAAATAAAAGATTCGGTTTTGATACATCAACAGAATAAAACACCTCTGTATCATCACCATAAGTACCGGTTGCTGTAGCCAGAACGGATGTTGCTAAAAAAGTTTTTGCTGCTGTTTTTAATTTTTGTGTAAAAGTTTTCATTGTTATGATCTTTTCAGGGATTGGGTTATTTTTATTTTTTATCGTAGCCTGTATACACCTGCATACAAGCGCTACGTCGTAAATTAATTTAAACTACTGTTTCTTGAAATATTCGGGAATTCCTTGCCTGCACCTCTAAAGTGCCTATCACTAATACTTGAGTGGCTTTTTTTGCGCCGCACATCAAAATCATAGAGAAAACAGGGAGATACATCTGGCCCGATACTCACTGCCAGACCATTAAAGCCACCACAATAATATTCTTTATGACGACTGGTGATTTTTTTCTCATCATTTGAATTACTGGAAAAAGTATATTCCCAAGGCTCACCGTGCTTATTATGTGAGAATGCGGTAAAGAAACTGATCGGATTGGTAAATTTCTTTAGTTCATTGGCAGTTTCCTGAAACATCATCATACTTTGTGTGTTATTACCTGAAACCAAAAGGTCCATGATGGAAATTTTGGTTGCAGATACACCGATAATCGTCATCAACGCCAAGAACACCAACGATGTAAATAAAGTTGCGCCTTGCTGTTTTTTTACAGCAATGTTTTGGTGTGTATGCTGTTTAATCATAGTAACGCTCCAGAGTTTTTATTCTCAAGATTAATCGTAGTGGTATAAACGCGGAATAGTCGTCTTAAATCAGAGTCATCAATGGTTATTTTTTCTTTTAACAGATAGTAAACTTTCTTGTCGCTCGGTTTATCCAGTACGTATTTTTTTGAAGACCTTAGTAATAAGCCGACCTGCACGCTGGTCACCATGCCCCATTGATTATCATTCTCAACCTCTGTGGCAGTACGATAAATTTTTGTATTGGTATCTGTTTGTACGCCGTATAGGTACTGAACGGCTTCTACATTACTAATAATGGGTTGTGGCTCTTCCTGGCTACTTCGGCTACCTTCGCAATAAAATCCACCATCAGCATTATTCAGATAAAACGAGTTATAAATTAATGCCTCCTGTTTATTAGGCATACCACCTACTCGGTCGGTACTACAGGCAACGCTTCTTGCATCCCTTTGACTGCCACCACCGGTACAATCTGTATACATCAGTGCATGTGGGTTGAAATTTGCCGGATTATTTGTACAACTGCCAACACCCTTTTTACACGGATTATCGGCCAGATACATCACAGATAAATAGTCTTTGCTACCATTATCTCTTGTTCTGTTTCTTCTCACTGGAGGTTTTTTATCCCTGAGCATACCATTACTGCATTTTGGGTTTTGTAATACGCCATCACTTTCTGTGTAAAAAGGCTTGTTATCTTTTAAGTGAATATTCTCAATGCTGGCATAACCTGCATGGCTAATGGCTTGCCTTAATACGTTGAAGGCCACGGCTGCATTAGCATCTATTTCGCTGACAGCATCACGTTTAACATCTGCATTTTTAGTGCCGATAAAGTTGGTTACCACGCCTGCCAATAGAAATAATCCAACCACCATTGATATCATCAGCTCTACTAAGGATAGACCTGATTGATAATGTATTTCTTTGTTATATGGCATCTGTTTCATCACGAGTAGGTAAATTTCATTTTTAAATTAAGGAATGACGGGTATTACTATGGTTTGTTGTTGATCTTCATCAGGCTGACCATCATGCATTTTAGATTCATTCCAACTTATGGTTATATTGTGCTCCATATTTTTTTCTGAGCAAGGACCACTACAGCTTACAGCTAGAGTACCGTTTGGTAGCAAATTTCTAGTACCTCCCTCTCTTTTTGTGCCTTTTAATGAGCCACACATGACTTCTTGTGTATCAAATCTTGCAATCTCCTCTGGAGTGCAATAGCTTGTTTCGATATCAGGATCAGTTTCACAGAGTTTTTCTTCAGAACTACAAGTGACATTGTTAGCGTAAAAACCACCACTCACACCTGGCTGATTTGCGCGCATCCTTTCTGCTAATTCAAAGGCAAGAAAACTGGCTACTGTTCTAGAATGAGCATTATTTGCCCCTTTCATTGATGCAATTTGTAATCCACTTAGGCCTAACATACCAACGCCTATGACAATGAGGCTAACTAACACCTCAATCATTGAAAAACCTTGCTGTTTTTTATTTGCTGTATGCATTTAAAATTACTTTCTATTATTTTTAATATATTGAGTAACAAATATTCTTACGATTATTTTGGGGGGGCATCCAGTCATACGATTGCATATGAAGTAGATACTCCGAACGAACCATTAGTTATTTTTATTTATATTCGCTAGACTACCAGTATTCGGGTAAACATCAACACTTATCAGGAACAATCAGATAAGTGGTATATAGCAGATATATTATTGGAAGGCAGAGAGTACACCCTTTCAAAAAAGGGCTTAAAGTAGGGGGGTGGGTATTTATCGCCACTGCTGTCCCGCTAACTAAAAAGAGTAAGCGCCTAATTTCACACCTTAATAAGATTGCTTTACGATACGTGATTAAATCAAAAGGGAATCAGGTGTAGTCCAAGTCCATCGTAATTTAGTTCTAAAAATCAAATTATTTTTCTGTAAAATGTAACGCCATGAGTATTAAACAACTGCCACCACATTTAGTTAACCAGATTGCCGCAGGTGAGGTGGTCGAGCGTCCTGCTTCTGTTGTTAAAGAGTTACTGGAAAACTCAATTGACGCGGGCGCGAAGAAAATTGAAATTGACATCGAGCAAGGTGGTTTAAAACGTATCCGTATTCGTGATGACGGTAAGGGTATCCCCAAAGATGAATTGGTACTCGCACTGAGTCGTCATGCCACCAGTAAGATTGCCTCATTGGATGATTTGGAACATGTCGCGTCGTTAGGTTTTCGTGGTGAAGCATTGCCGAGTATTGCCTCAGTTTCACGTATGACAGTTAGCTCACGCACTGAAAATAGCGAACAGGGGTGGACGGTTTCACCACAACATCGGGATGACGGTGCAGAAGCATTTGGCGACCCTGAGCCAATCGCACACGCCAAAGGCACAACGATTGAAGTACGTGATTTATTTTATAATGTCCCCGCACGTCGTAAGTTTTTAAAAACTGAAAATACCGAGTTTAAACATCTGCAAGAAGTGGTAAAGAAAATCTCTTTGAGTAATTTTCAGATAGGCATTTCTTTGCGACATGGGCAACGTAATTTACTGACACTACGACCAGCGTTAGATCGAGCGGGTGCAGACCGACGTGTTTCAGAAATTTGTGGCCCTGCTTTTATGGAGCAATCTTTATACCTTGATTATGAAGCGGCAGATTTAAAGCTTTGGGGTTGGGTTGGGTTGCCCACATTTTCACGCTCTCAAGCAGATCTGCAATACTTTTATGTCAATGGCAGAATCATTAAAGACCGCGTTGTAACCCACGCGGTAAGGCAGGCGTATAGCGATGTCTTATTTCATGGGCGTCACCCTGCTTATGTATTATTCCTTGAACTCGCACCAGAAAAAGTGGATGTAAATGCGCATCCTACGAAGCATGAGGTACGCTTTCGTGATGCCCGTCTGGTGCATGATTTTTTGTATCGAACACTCCATCAAGCATTGGCTGATGTGCGCCCTAATGAGGTTGCAGATTCTGCGCCTGACTTGCCTAATCAGATGAGTATGGCGCAATACAATCGGGAGGCAATAAAGTCACAACAAAGACTCAATATTCCGGTAAATAATAACCAGCCCGGACAGGTAGCTGAGCAAATGGCGGCTTATCAGCGTATGCATGAAAATGCTGATGGGAGTATGGGAAGCACGACAAGTAGCTCGAATACAGGCTTTACCCCAGTAAAAAGCCAAACGAGTATTCAAGTAAACGCCACCCCCCCACTTTCAGGCAAGTTTTCTGAAAAATTATCAACACATATTACCTCGTCAATGCCAGTATCTGATGATAAGAATACGGGTGACGTACCTCCTCTCGGTTTTGCAGTGGCATTATTGCATGGTATTTATATACTCGCAGAAAATGCAGAAGGCTTAGTCGTTGTTGATATGCATGCGGCTCACGAGCGCATTACTTACGAATACCTCAAGAAAAGTATGGCAGAAGATACTATTCGCTCCCAGCCCATGCTGGTTCCCAGCTCATTAAGTGTGAGTAAAAAGGAAGGTGATTGTGCAGAAGAATTTGCCGAAACATTTGAAAAGCTGGGTTTTGAATTAAACAGACTAGCACCAGAAAAATTAGCCATTCGTGCCGTACCAAGTTTACTTAAAGATTCTAATGTTGAGCAATTGGTGCGTGATGTATTGTCCGACTTGTTGGAGCATGGCAGCAGTGAACGTATTCAGCAAGAGATGAACGAGATACTCTCAACCATGGCTTGTCACGGTTCTGTACGCGCAAATCACCGCTTAACCATTCCAGAAATGAATGCTTTGTTGAGAGATATGGAGCGTACTGAACGCAGTGGGCAGTGTAATCATGGCAGGCCAACATGGACACAGATATCGATAGATCAACTCGATAAATTGTTTATGCGGGGGCAATAATACCTCGTTTAATTTTAACAGTGTGATGAAAACGAGATAGTTGTCACATTTGTTGTATTATCTAATACCCCGTTTACAAGTAATTTACCTATGAATTTACCGCCAGCCATATTTATTATTGGCCCAACTGCATCAGGCAAGACAGGTCTTGCAATCAAACTAATGGAGCATTTTCCTATTGAGTTAATCAGCGTAGATTCTGCTCTGGTTTATAAAGGTATGGATATTGGGACGGCAAAACCCACCGCAGAAGAATTAGCAGTTGCCCCCCATCGTTTGATTAACTTTCTAGATCCCGCTGAATCTTATTCTGCGGCTGACTTTAGAACAGATGCACTACGTGAAATGGCAGAAATTACCGCGAAAGGTAAAATTCCCGTATTAGTGGGTGGAACAATGCTGTATTACCGCGCACTGGAAAATGGCATTGCCGCAATGCCACAAGCTGACCCTGAAATACGTAAAAAACTCACTAAAGAAGCACAAGAAATAGGCTGGGATGGTTTACATAAGCGTTTATTAGAAGTTGATCCCGTAGCAGGTAAACGTATTCATCATAATGATCAACAACGTATTCAGCGCGCACTTGAAGTCTTTGAAATCACCGGTAAAACACTCACACAACATCAACAAGAACAGGTTGTGGAAACCCTTCCTTACCGATTAATGAAAATTGCATTAATACCAGAGGAACGTGAATGGATTCGTGAATTGGCTGCCACACGCTTTGATCAAATGCTGGATGCGGGTTTTATTGATGAAGTAAAAGCATTACGTGAACGTGGTGATCTGGATTTACAATGTTCGTCCATGCGTTGTGTGGGTTATCGTCAGGTGTGGCAATACCTTGAAGGTGAATTGAGTTTTGATGAAATGAAAGAACGTGCGGTAATTGCTACCCGCCAGCTCGCTAAACGTCAAATGACTTATTTGCGCTCAGAACCAAATACAACAGAGTATGGTGCAAAAGGGTATGACTTGGAAAAAATTAAGGCTGATATAGACGTTTTTCTAAGTAGTCACTCCTGAAAAATCAGAAGAGTTTAAGACACGCCCATCCATCACCTCATTCATTAAAAAAAATCTTAATAAAATGGTATGTAGCTGATATTAATAGTGTTTCATTCATCAGACTGTTCTGGATATTATGATAACAATAAACTAACATTGCACGCTAATAAAAATATATGGATACATATTAGTGAAAAATAATGTTTTAGTAGAACCACTCTTGGCGAATATCAAAATAGATCGAGATTCAGTATCCGAGGGTTTGCAGCAAATCCTACATTCTATTCGAACATACCTTGATATGGATGTTGCTTTTATTGCTGAATTCTCCGATGGAAGACGTGTCTTCAAATATATTGATGCAAAAGACAACTCATTTCGCATTAAAGCAGGGGACTCCAATCCACTTAATGAAACTTATTGTTATAAAATTGCTCAAGGCGAATTACCTGAGCATATAGTAGACACCTCAAAAAATCCTATTACTGAAAAACTCAAGGCAACAAAAGCACTATCCATAAGGCATTATATGGGGGTTCCTATTCGCCTTTCTGACGGGAGTATTTACGGAATATTCTGTTGCTTCAATTATAAGACAGACGAAAGCATCAGAGAGCGTGATCTCACCATGTTACATATATTTGCAGATTTTGCAGGCAAACAAATTGATAATACTCTTAAAAAAAATCGCAAGAAAAAAGAAATGAGCGATAGGATTACCGCGATTCTTGATCCTTCAAGAATCAACATGGTTTACCAGCCCATTTACAATATTGAAAAAGAAAAAATTACGAGCTATGAATCAACATTACGTATTATGAGCACCCCCTATCGCACACCTGATGTGTGGATTCAAGAAGCCATCCAAGTAGGTCTCGGCGAACAACTTGAAATCATGGCAATAGAAAAAGCAATCAAAGACCTTGAAAAACTACCCGAAGACACTGCCATTGCAATCAATACCTCGCCCGAACTGATTATTAATGGAGCCATAGCGCGTGTACTAGAAAATGTTCCAGCGAAAAGAATTATCCCAGAAATTACCGAACATGCACCCATTGCTGATTATGCAACGTTTCGCACGGCGCTAAAGCCACTTCGCCAGCAAGGCATTAGACTAGCAATCGATGATGCAGGAGCTGGTTACGCTAGCTTCCAACATATCCTTGAAATTGCACCTGATTTTATCAAACTCGACACCAGTATTATTCAAAGCATAGATAACGATCCTGCTCGCCGTGCTTTGGCAACAGCCATCATAAGCTTTGCCAAAGAAACAGGTACAAAAATTATTGCTGAAGGAGTTGAAACAGATGCCGAATTTAATGAGCTAAAGCGGCTCGGAGTGAATATAATACAAGGGTTTTATATAGGTCACCCCATGTCGATAGCAGATGCTGTAACGTTACAAAAATCACCCAACCATAAGCCTCAACAACATCAGAAATAAATGAGGCATACTGGCTAGTCTTTTTAGGCTCTTGATAGCATGACAAGATAGTAATGAATACTCAAAGATTGCTTCCTTTTTACCAAAAATTTTAGAATTATTAGGTTCTGGGCTTAGATTCAAGTCATTAATCCACCCCCCTACTTTCAGGCACTTTTTTTAAGCAGCAAAGGTCTCAGTAAGTTTAGATTTAATTTAGACTGTGGCGATTTCTTCGGTGCTTAATTCACGCCATTCACCTGCTTTAAGGCTTTCATCAAGTTTAATATCACCAATTCGTTCACGATGTAGTTTATTCACGTGATTACCAACTGCCGCCATCATACGTTTTACCTGATGGTATTTACCTTCGGTAATGGTCATCCGAATTGTTAACTCAGACAATGTTTCTACTTTTGCTGGAAGACAGCGTTTATCTTCAGCTTTAAGTTGAACACCTTCACGTAAAATTCGGATTTGCTTGTCAGTGATTGGGGTATCAAGATCAATCAGGTAGCTTTTTTCATGCTGATGTTTAGGGGAAGTAATCCGGTGCGACCATTGTCCATCATCTGTAATTAACAACAAACCCGTGGTATCAATATCTAGGCGACCTGCAATATGCAGGGTTTCCATGCGCGGAAGAAATAAGTTATCAAACACGGTTTGATGGTCTTCATCACTATTTGCGCACACAACACCTGCTGGCTTATGGTACATAATATACTGGGGCTGGGGCTTTTTAATGCTAACACCCATATATTCCACAAGTGCATTTTCTGCGATATGTTGGGCAGCATTTTTTACAACCACCCCATCGACTTTCACTTTACCTTTTTTAATCGCTACTTTGGCTAATGAACGGGTGAAAGCAGTGGAGCTTGAGAGTAGTTTATCTAAGCGCATGTATAATACTGAATCCGTGAATAATAACCTGTTGATTTTTTCAAAGTGTTAGCACTTACTGAACAGAATAATATCTTCGTACACCGAACAGGCATATTACCTCATTCGAGTACGAAGATGCGTTGAGACACTAAACCTCGTAAGGATTCCTTATAATCATTGTGTGTTCACGATCTGGTCCTGTCGAAATAATATCAATTGGCGTATCCAGTAACTCGGACATACGGGTTAAATAGGCTTTGGCTTTTTCTGGAAGCTCGTCATATTCGGTGATACCAAACGTCTTACTCTGCCAGCCCGGCAATTCCTCAAATACTGGGGTGCAGCGTGCAAATTCTGGAGTATTAATGGGCGGTACTTCCATCTGTACGCCGTCTAGCTCATAAGCCACACAGATTTTAATTGTTTCCAATTCATCCAACACATCCATCTTAGTCACACACACACCAGTGACACTGTTAATTTGCATTGCACGCCGAAGTGCAACCACATCTAACCAGCCACAACGTCTATCACGACCTGTTGTTGCACCCTGCTCTTTACCCACTTCAGCAATGTGCTTACCTGTTTCACAGAATAGTTCTGTAGGAAAAGGTCCAGAACCCACACGCGTGGTGTAAGCCTTAGTGATACCCAAAATATAATCCAAATCTTTTGGACCCACACCAGAACCCGTACATGCGCCCCCTGCGGTTGTACTTGATGAGGTTACATAAGGGTAGGTTCCGTGATCTATATCCAGCAATGTTCCCTGTGCACCTTCGAACATAATGTTCTTTCCAGCCTTACGCATTTTGTGCAAGGTGTGAGGAACATCAATCACCATTGGACGCATTTTTTCTGCCATTTCAAGACTTTCAGCCAGCACTTTTTCATAGCTTACTTCTTCTGCATTGAAGTAATGCGTTAATGTATGGTTGTGATATTCCATTACTTCTTTTAGTTTTTCGGTGAAACGTGCAGTATCGAGCAAATCACCTAAACGTAATCCACGACGTGATATTTTGTCTTCGTACGCTGGACCAATACCACGACCTGTTGTACCAATCGCTTTATTACCACGCGCAACTTCACGAGCCATATCCAAAGCAACATGGTAAGGCAGAATCAGTTGGCAACCCGCAGAAAGCTTAAGACGCTCACTCGCTGGGACACCTTCATTTTCAAGCATTTCCAGTTCTTCTAGCAACGCATCAGGAGCTAACACCACGCCATTGCCGATGATACATTCTACGCCTTCACGTAAAACACCGGATGGAATAAGATGTAGTACCGTTTTCTTGCCATCAATCACCAAGGTATGGCCAGCATTGTGACCACCTTGAAAGCGCACTACCGCTGACGCACTTTCTGTGAGTAGATCAACAATCTTTCCTTTACCTTCGTCACCCCATTGGGTTCCTAGTACGACAACGTTCTTTCCCATCTTCTCAATTCCTTACGATTTAACTAACAATCTTATCTTTATCCATATTCAGTATTTCTAGTGATATGGTTTAATATGTAACAACTTTCCAGCTATCACCCTGTTTTTCAATGACTCGATTACACCCTTGCTGCTGAAGTGTTAACGCAGAATTTTCATCTAACTGTCTTATGACATGTTCACCCTGTTGACGTAATTCACTGACCAGCTGATCCAGTTCCTTATCAAAAACAAACGGGGCCAATATCGCGGTTGATTCTGTTTCTGAGTCTTCCATCATCGAAGCGAGTGTACGCAAATCGGTACTAAAGCCAATAGCTGGACGATTATTACCGAAGGCTTCACCGATGCCATCATAACGACCGCCATTAGCGATAGACTCACCACGACCCGGTAAATATACCGTATATAAAATACCTGTGTGATATGAATAACCACGCATTTCTGCCAAATCAATATTAACGGTAATTCCCGAGAAATTATCACACACAAGCTGAGTAATTTTTTCAATGCGTTGTAGCGCATCCAGCACAGGTTTACCAACATCCTTTAGACATTCTTTTGCGGTTTCCAAAACATCATTAGAACCAATTAATAAAGGCAGTGTTACCAACATTTTGCTCACAGACGTTGAAAAGTCCTGTTCTTTTACCCAGACATTAATTTCTGGAATTGACTTGCGTAAAAGCATATCAAAATAGGTTTGCTGTTGATTTTTAGACAGTCTAGCGTAATCCACAACACTATTAACAACACCCACATGCCCGATATCCAAGACTAATTCAGTTACTTTGATATTCTGCAAGGTATCCAGCATTAAAGAAATAATTTCAAAATCACTCTCTACACCGGAATGACCAAAAATCTCGGCTCCTACCTGCGCAGGTGAACGGGAGCCACCCTGTTGCGCACTACGTGTTCTTAATACAGTGCCGATATAACATAAGCGGTTAACAGAAGCTTGACTGTCACCTTTTGAAAGTCGATGAGCGTCAATACGAGCAACTTGTGGCGTCATATCTGCACGCACGCCCATCATTCGACCATTTAATTGATCGGTGATTTTAAATGTCTGTAAATCTAACTGTGTGCCCATGCCCGCCCTTAAAGATTCCAGATACTCAACCATAGGAGGCATAACCAAACGATACCCCCATGTTGCGTAGCGATCTATAAGTTGACGACGTAAAGCTTCAAGTTTTTTAGCATCACCAGGAAGTGACTCGTTGATGCCCTCAGGAAGTAACCACGTATTCATAACAGCTGTTTCATATAAAATTTATGAGGTATTTAGTTTAAGAGTAGATGTAAGAGCTGTTTAAGAATAGCTCCGAGGCTCGACTAACAAAAAACCGAGACTCACCCCGATTCTAGCCTAGTTATCGTTTAGTTTTAACTTAAATATAGCAAAATAAGACCACCAACGATACTCCCCAAGCCAATCATGCGCAAAGAGTTTTCAGGAGTTTCCGACATTGTTCGGTATATTTTCTTAATACCTTCGGGCTTTATAAAAGGCAATAAACCTTCCAGGATTAACAATAATGCGATTGCATTGAGTAAGTCATGCCAATTCATAGAAGGTCACAGCCTGTAAATTTTACATAGCGTAAATAAATGATGAAAATACGCGTGTTAAAAACTTATGTTATCTTTAAAGATACAAGATGGGCTTATTGCCCACCTTGCTTTTTAAAGTATTTGAAGAACTCATCATCAGGCTCTACTACCATGATGTCTCCACCATTTCCTAGAGACTTTTCGTAAGCACCTAAACTTCTATAAAAAGAGTAAAACTCTGGGTCTGCTTGATACGCTCTAGCATATATCTCCGCTGACTTAGCATCACCACCACCTCGAATTTTTTCAGCATCACGATAGGCATTAGCTTCAATAATAACAGCCTGACGATCAGCTATAGCACGTATCTTCTCACCTTCTGCCCTACCACGAGCTCGGAAGTCCTGAGCGACACGCTCTCTTTCTGAACGCATTCTTTCATAAACAGACTCACTCACAGATTCAGGGAAATCAATCTGGCTAACACGCGCATCAACAATTTCAATACCTAATGATTTAGCAGACGCTGCCGCTTTATCACGTAGTTCCGTCATTATTTCACCACGCTCACCTGTGATTGCCTGCTTAACCGTACGTGTACTAAATTCGTTTCTAAGACCATCCTTCATAATACTTTCAAGACGGTCTCTTGCTCGCTGTAAATTACCACGCGTTGCACGATAAAAAGTATCTACGTTAGAAATACGCCATTTAACGAAGAAATCTACTTTTACATACTTCTTTTCACCCGTTAAAAAGCGGTCAGGCTGTGCATCTAATGGAAGAATAAGTGTTGAAAACTTTTCTACCGTATTCACAAAAGGAATTTTAAAGTGCAGACCGGGCTTAATATTTGCTTCAACAATTTCCCCAAAGCGAAACTTAATGGCTGTGTCACGCTGATTTACCGTATAAGTTGATGTAGCCAAAATAAATACGATAATTGCAAGGACAATCAGTACTATATTTTTCATCGTCGTGTCCCTCTTGTTGCGTCCCTTACCCCATCACGAATAGTTCTATTACTCTTCTGTTGAGCCCTTTGGTTCTTGAGCCCCTGTTCTACTAAACCTGCAGCTGCTGGATCAAAGCCTCCAGCAGTACTTTTTGCTGGTTTATTCATATTCAATTGATTTAATGGTAAGTACAATAAATTATTACCCGATTTTGAATCAACAATGACCTTTGATGTATTTTCATACACACTTTCCATCGTATCCAGGTAAAGACGATTTCTTGTTACTTCAGGTGCCTTCTTATACTCGGCAACCAACTGAGTAAAACGTGACGCATCACCTTCTGCTTTTGAAATTACCTGACTTTCATAGGCTGTAGCCGCCTCTCTTAAGCGAGAAGCTTTACCTTCAGCAATAGGAACAACACTATTGGCGTAAGTTTCAGCCTGATTCTTAAACTTATCTAAATCCTCACGGGCACGGTTAGCATCATCAAAGGCATCTTTAACTTGCTTTGGTGCTTCAGCATAAGTCACATTGACCTTGATAACTTCCAGGCCTGACTTATATTCGTCCAAAATACTTTGCATAACCTTACGTGTAGCAGGTGCTATTTCGCCACGATTCTCTTTCAAAATAGAGTCCATGGTATTACGGCTTGCAATTTCTCTCACCGCACTTCGCATGACTTGAAAAAGTGTACCATTTGACTGGTTTGGCTCGTAATCAGGAAGGTAGAGACTAAACAAGTAATCTTCTGCATTCTTAATTTTGTACTGAGCAGCCACACCTAAATCAACGATATTTTCATCACTTGTCAGCATATGTGTGCGATCTTCAGCAGTACGAACACGATCAATATCAACCAGTTCAACACTACCTATCGGGTAGGGAAAACGCCAGTTTAAGCCAGGAGGTGTGGCTTTGGTAAATGCACCAAACCTGAATTCAACGCCACTCTCACCAGAGCCTACTGTATAAAACCCTGTTGCTAACCATGCTGCCACAGCAATAAGACCAATAATAATGAGAGAACTACCACTTGGACCATTACTGCTACCCAGCTTTTTCTTCCCAAATAGTCCACCAAATTTATCGTTCACCTTACGCTTGATATCTTCGATATTATCTACGGGGTTACCTTGAGAATTCCCACTGGAGCTTCCATTAGACTTATCTCCCGACTGCCCCTTACTCCAAGGGTCTTTACCATCGCCACCTGGTTCATTCCAAGGCATACGCTATACTCCAAAATTTAAGATTATTTAATAACTGTGTTTGATTATGGGGACTTGAATGCAACTCTCAAGGATATCACCCCAAGTTTTGTAAAACCCAAATCCCAGATTGTACACTTATGCCGTAATTCTTGCATAAGGTTCTCGTAAATTTTTTCAAAAATTAATACAGACAAACCTCGGTACATTATTCCGATTAAAATAGCTTGCCTATTTTTAAGGCACGTATTATTAATATTTTAAAAGAAAATGCAATGATATTAATGAGCTACTCACTGGTTGAAGGCTTTGATAAAACTACCGAACGTGTCAATGTCAAGGCGCACAGAGTAAATGAGTATTTCGAGCACCGCGCAACGCAGAAATTGGCTCACGCAGGTGGTTTTGTAAAGCCTTCTAGTTTGAGACCATCCCCTAGAAAAACCCTTGTGACAGATGGAGTAAACGAAGTTGACACCCCCGTACTTATAGTCAGTTTTTATGAACAGCTTGATTTTGATAATAAAATGCTGGATGCTCTGATTATTTTACCAATTTTTAAAAGGAGGCATCTATATTTGCCTTATTTTTTATTATTACGCGAAAGATGATGACAAATTTCTAAATTTAAAGAAACAAATTCATCCCATGAGTACATGTGTGAGTAATTTTTATTATATTGAAGCTCTACACGACATATGTCTGGTCTATCATCATAAATACTGCATAACATACTTTTTTCGTCAAAGTTTTTACATGTACCATCACCACGATCTAGATACTTCGTGGCTTTTGAAAGATGGACATTCATACAGCAGTTGCCACATCTAAAGCATGGAAAGTCTTTAGAATTCAAATGCTTCATCAGACTCCATAAACTCATCAAACTCTTCAAATGTTTTAAACTGTAAGGTTTTTCCAAACTGATTATTAATATTCTCTAAACCTGATACAAACTTATTTGGATTCCATTCTGTTAGTGCCTCATCAAGTTGATTAAATAACTCATTAAAAGCCACCGACCTTTCAGAAAAGTATTTATCTAACCCTTTTTCAAGCTCGATTCGTTCCTGTCTCATCTGAGGTATCAAGGAAAGACACATTGCTTCAATATTTTTTCTACGGGCTTTTGCTTCTTTAACTACTTGAGCATCTCCAAGAGCAATCAGCCCCGACTGATGGAGTATATTGCCAATATAATATCCTGCCATTGAACCCACTAAAGCCCCAACAACAGGAATAGGGATAGTTACTTGACCTAATGCGCCATAATAGAATGAAGATGTTCCTGTAACAGCCGTGTGACTAATTTCATCAAGTAATTTTTCACTTTCAATATCACCCTTTAAATATGAAATCATTGATTTACTGGCGTTTACTACACCCGAAGCGATAGCTGCGGGAGCATTGGATCTTGTTAATGCCTTTGCAGTAGATGATGCAAGAAAGTGTGATGCTGAGTGCGTGATCCCTTTACTTAGTGCAGTTACGGTATAACCAGTTGCATACCCTTTAGCCGCATTGACTGCAACGTTGGATAGCACTTCCCCAACTTCTTTTTCACCTTTGTAAATTGAATGTAATCCAATTGCTGCTGTAACACCACCAGTAATTGACGCACCAATAGCACCAGCCTTTTTTCCTGATTCATGCATATCAGTAGCAGCTGATTTAAGTTTATATTTTTTTGCTATTTTCTCAGCTTTCTCAATATCTGTTGCATCTAAAGCTTCTTGGTATGTTGTACCACTAGACTTAACATTGTCATGCTCAAGAGTTTTTAACAGATTTCGTCTAGTTTGTTCATAGTCTTCTGCTTTCAAGGTTCCTTTAGAAATTCTATCATCCAACAACTCTTCAATTTTTTTTACCTGATCTTTTGGAGCAAGCCTTGCCATTTCTTCATATTTTTTTTGTGAGAGTGAAAAAACTGATCTTGCGGCAGAGTTACATGATTTTGCCTGAATCTCTCGAAGTGTAGTTTTTCCATTTTTTATAACAATATCTACAGGATCAGTTGGCAATCCCATGCTCGCAGTTGTTTGGGCATATAAATCACTATCTTTCTTTAGTGCATCATAATTGAATTTCATTACCTCAAGGTGTTCAAACATATTTCCTTGAGATTTATCCCTCATAACGTTTGTTAAGCTTTTTGATATATCGGCAAGCCTATCTGCATCAGCGAATACCCTCTCCGTTCTTTCAGTAAATCTTTGTGTAACATGCTCACTTATATGTGCTCCAGCGATTGTTTCAGCTTTAGAATTTGTCATTCTCAGTCCTATCCAGAAATTCTTGTCAATATCTTTCTAGATTAGATATTGATAAATTGAATTAAAATTGTTCAATATATGTATTAATGCAATCTACTATAATTTTCATAGGTCGATTAATTTCAGAGTGTGTATAATTGCACTTCTCACCATTAATATGAACATTACATTTGTCAGTATCTAGCCAGATTGAGTGAATGTCTTTAATATTAAAATGTAACCTATCTTCAAATGCTGCTTTGAAATAAAGCTCATCTTCCGTTAGAAAAAATCCCTCTGTTGCTGACCCAGATATAGTTGAATCAACTAGTACTAAGTGATTTCCATCAGGTCCTGTTTTCCAACCATCATCTATTTCACTATCAGGGTGTGCATATGCATTGATAGCATTTCGACTTCTTTCATAGGGTATACTCCAACTAAAGTATATATATGAGTCATCAGTTAATATGTCCTCATGTTCTTCAAGAAGAGTTTCTAAGCTAATAATATCCTTATTAATATCCACTATTTTACAATTTAAGTCTTCTAGTTTCTTAGTTGTTTCTTGAATAACTTCTTTAGAGTCATTAGTGAGACTTCCATCTTGTTCTAATACATCAACTTCCAATACATTTTTTAGAGTTTTTGCAATAGAAACCGTAATAAACACCCCTTTTTTGTCATCAACTGAATATGAGCTATAATCGGTATTAGCCGAAACAAGCTCTTGTAGTGACTTTAAAAGAGGAGAAAAATACTTATTCAGTGTAAAAAGAATATTAGAAATCTCATCAAATCTTTGTTGAATACCACGAGTTGAAGATGCTGCCATTTCCATTTGTTCTACAGCAAGTCGAGCCTGACTTAGGTTTGCATAAGCATCTTCTTTAGCAGCTTCTGCTTTTGATGCAGCCATCATTCCACCTACAGCAAGAACAGGACCAGCAACAACACCACCAAGCACAGCCATCCCGCCAGCCATACCAAAGCCCCCACTTGCAATAGAGCCACCCCCCAACCAAGCAAGAGTTGCGTTCGTCGCAGCTGCACCACTCAATGATCCAATGGCTGTACCAGTTGATGCAGTACCTAACAAACCAACACCCCCGTAAGCAGCTAAACCAGCAAGCCCGCCTGTTCCCAATGAAGAAATACCACCTCCAACAAGCTCTTTTAGCTCTAAATTAGCTTTCTCCATATTATTCATTTCACCGACAGTAACTCTAGGTAAGTTATTATCAATGAGATCAATATCATCAAAATTAATATTTTTAATTTTTTCGAATGTATCAACAAAAGGAATTATTGAATTTTCAATTATCTCAAATTTTAATTTACCTAATGTTTCCATGGAGTTTTGAGCGTGAAGTTTAACTGATTCAAGTTCAGTGCTTGCTTCATCGTATATTCTTTGGGCACGTTTGTTAGTATCACTTGCATCACTAAAGTCAGAAATAGCATCTGATCCTTTTTTAACACCGTATCCAGCTGCGACTACCGCAGCACCAGCTAGTAGGAGAGGTAAAGGCATATCACTCTACCCCCATAAGTTTATTTGCTTCTTTTATTAGCATAAGTTGCTTTTTAACCCATGTTTCCATATCTTGAAGGTCAGCTGAAACTTCTAATACCTCAGCTATTTCTTTAATTACTTTAATTTCACTTTCATGGTATTCATCATCAACAAGAACAATGCTTATTAGCTCAAGAAGTAGAGATACCTTCTCTTGCTGAGAACGGAACATCTCCGTTAGTTCTGATGTGTCTGGATTGCTCAATACAACATCAGATGAACATTGACTTTTTATAACTTCTAAAACATTTGTTTCACGATTGTCTACAACACCATCTACATTAATAATATATTCTGCGAGAGCTAATAGCTTCCCTTGCTGCGTTGAGTTAAGATTTGTTACAAACATAGAGTTGATTCCCCTTAATTATATAAAATTGAATGTCAGCATTAAATTAGAAAGACCAATATAATGATACCTAAGTATATTTTTTGATTATAAAATGGTAGTAACTGTAATTTATCAGCTAACGTGTGTGCCCTTTAATTAATTTGTGCGCAATGATAAACTAAACTGCCCTGCAACTACAATAAAAAAGGATATTCTCTATTTTAAAAAGTAACTCAAACAAACCATTAAGCCTTTAGCCCAAGTAAAAACTGCCTATAGGTACGGAGGTGGCTTCAAAAGGACTTAAGCCAAGCCTCTTTATTACGACATTATGACCAAATTCTACAATTGAGTTGAAACTATCCGCTCCACTTAGCATTGTATAGATGCTTAATGTGAGAATATCCGTCTGTGAATAGCGCTTTTTACGATCAATACGTGGGGTTTTGATGTCAGATAAATAGCCTGTAATACAAGTATTCATGAAATACTCTGAATTAAACTAAAGGCTTAATGGTTTATTCCTCTTGTAACTCACGTGCAAGTCTCGTACATCAATTTTGACTGTAGAGACTCGGTTGATGCCTTGTTTATTCCACGCCCGATTTCCAATATACTCGCCACGTTAAATCAAACAAGCACAATAAACTAAATCCATTTGAAGCCGTCACTATGAGTAATGTACCCGAGCATAAACCTCGCCCCTTAATTGATCTGTTAGTCAGTATCGTTTTACCCTCTGTTATTCTATTAAAACTGAGTGGTGATAGTGAGTTAGGCGCAACGAAGGCATTGGTCATCGCACTTGCCTTTCCTCTTTTATGGGGCTTGTTTGAACTCATTAAGTATCGAAAATTTAACTTTATCGCCTTACTGGGCTTGATTAGTATCCTGCTTACGGGAGGAATTGGTTTATTAGAGCTAGACAATAAGTGGCTGGCAATTAAAGAGGCGGCTGTTCCCAGCATTATTGGTATTGCTGTTTTAGCCTCCACTTTTACTCGCTACCCGTTAGTAAAGACACTTCTTTTTAATCCTAAAATTATGAATGTAGATAAAATTGAGCAACATCTGGAAGAACGCAATAACACATCTACCTTTGAAAATCGCTTAATGAAAGCCAACTATCTATTTGCAGGAACGTTTGTATTCTCCGCAGTAATGAATTACGTACTGGCTAAATGGATTGTTACAAGCCCTTCTGGCAGCACGGCTTTCAATGAAGAACTGGGACAACTCACCTTATATAGCTACCCGATGATTGCCATTCCCTCCATGATTATGATGGTAGCAATTTTTTATTATCTCTGGCGAACAATCAATGGACTAACCGAACTGGGTTTTGAAGATATTCTAGCGGATGAGCTCGTAGAGAAATAAGACTGATTAACCTGAATGCCACCCCCCGACTTATAGGCACTTTTTACTAAAAATAACAATCAGCCATCATCCATTGTTCAATAGCCTGCTCACCCAGTACTTCCATAAAAAATAGTAGGAGACGATAGGCGGAACGTGCGTAGCTCAAATCAGGAATATCATGGTGCCTGGTATATATAGCAGTAAAATATTCAGCCTGTTGCTGGTCTAGTAAATACTCTAGCAATATAAAGTCCAGCTCACGCGGCGCAATCACAAAGGCATCTAAATCTAATAGGGTCAGTACCGCATTATTATTATCTTTTGAAAGTAAAAACTGATCCCAGCGTAAATCAGGCATCATGGGTACAAATTTTTCTACCTCTAAGTGATAACACGCCTCTAGTGCAGTATCTAAATAACGCTGATAGTCAGTTTTCCCACCCCCCCACTTATGGGCACTTTTTTCCAGGGTATCACCTAGCCGTTGTTGCCACTCATCTGCTGCAAGTAAAGGCTGATGCATACTTCCCCACATTTTGTACTGGTCGTTATGCAGCATGGCAAGGTGCTCTGCCAACTGCTCAAGCATTTCTCTACTAATACATGCATTATCTGGTAGTGAACCTATGGCTTCGGTAGTGAGAATATAAGCCCCATGCTGAGGGATACTTTCAGCCTTAATGAGTTTGGGTATTTGTAACGGCGTCAGCTTTGCAATATGGCGATATAGCATATCAAAATACTGAATATCAGCCTGCAAATTCACCCCAAAGAGCTGCTGCATAATCTGCCAGAAAGGCGAATGGGTATTGCTACAGACTTTAAGAAAATAACGACCCTGTTTAGAATATAAACGCCACACGTCGTGTGTACTGTCTTCAAAACGCTGTGGTTTACATTCTGCCTGATAACAACCAATGTCTAATGCAGATAATTTATCCGTGAGCCAAACAGGCATTGGCTTAGTGTGACCTTGACTCATACAAACTGCCTATTTCAAATCGCTAATGTAAACGGGCATTATAAGGTATTTTTCAAATACAGAGCGTTTACTATATAATGCCTTGCTGGTTAGCTTTATAGTGTGGTGTTATTGCGTTATTGTTTTAACAGCCTCTATAAGCCCCCTTTTACTTTACATTCTACCCACTCAACCAATTACATTTATTCTCTATGTTCTACTCTGAATCATTTGATGTCATTATCATCGGCGGCGGTCACGCTGGTACCGAAGCGGCACTTGCGCCTGCGCGCATGGGGCTAAAAACCTTATTACTCACCCATAATATTGAAACCATTGGGCAGATGAGTTGTAACCCAGCCATTGGAGGCATCGGTAAAGGGCACATTGTTAAAGAGATTGATGCAATGGGTGGCGCAATGGGTCACGCTGCCGACAAAGGGGGCATTCAGTTTCGTACCCTCAATGCCAGTAAAGGCCCTGCGGTTCGTGCAACACGCGCACAAGCTGATCGCTCATTATACAAGGCGGCGATTCGTGAAATAGTCGAAGCAGAAGAAAACCTGCAACTTTTTATGCAAGGCGTTGATGACTTAATTATTGAAAATAATCGGGTCGTGGGTGTGAGTACCGAAATGGGGCTTAAATTTAAAGCCAAAGCCGTAGTACTTACTGTAGGAACCTTCCTCGGTGGCAAAATACATATCGGCATGGAAAATCATTCTGGTGGGCGTATGGGTGATCCCCCATCAATTGCCTTAGCTGATCGTTTACGTGAGATGCCGTTTCGAGTTGATCGGTTAAAAACAGGTACGCCTGCACGTATTGATTCACGCAGTATCAATTACAGCAAATTACAAGAACAGCCTGGTGATACACCTATTCCTACATTTTCATACATGGGGAAAAAGGAAGATCACCCTGAGCAAATTTCTTGTCATATCACTTATACCAACGCACGCACGCACGATATTATTCGTGCCAGCCTAGATCGCTCTCCCCTTTATTCGGGTGTGATTGATGGTGTTGGCCCACGCTACTGTCCTTCTATTGAAGACAAAATTGTGCGCTTTGCAGATAAAGACAGCCACCAAATCTTCATCGAGCCAGAAGGGTTGAATACTTACGAAATTTACCCGAACGGGATTTCAACCAGTATGCCGTTTGATGTGCAATTTGAATTTATTCGCTCTATCGAAGGTTTTGAAAATGCCCATATCACACGACCGGGCTATGCGATTGAATACGATTTCTTTGATCCTCGTGATCTTAAACCAACACTGGAAACCAAATTTATTGATGGTTTATTTTTTGCAGGGCAAATCAACGGCACAACAGGCTACGAAGAAGCTGGGGCACAGGGCTTGCTTGCTGCGACTAATGCCGCACTGCAAGTTCAAGGCAAAGAAGCCTGGTTTCCCAAACGTAGTGAAGCCTATATTGGTGTTATGGTTGATGACTTAATCACCCACGGCACGCAAGAACCGTATCGCATGTTTACCAGTCGTGCAGAGCATCGCTTATTATTACGCGAAGACAATGCAGACCTGCGTTTAACAGAAATCGGTTATAAACTTGGCTTAGTTGATGAAGAACGCTGGCGTGCATTCAATATAAAACGTGAGCAAGTCGAAGTTGAAATGCAACGTTTACGTGATACCGTCATGCACCCAACGGATGCTACCGCAGAACAAAATGAACGTATTTTTAAAGGCTCGCTCAGTCGTGATTACCGCTTAAACGAATTGTTAAGACGCCCTAATGTACGCTATGCCGATTTGATGTCTATCGAGAAATTTGGCCCCGCGGTTGAAGACCCAAAGGTGGCAGAACAAGTTGAAGTACAGTTTAAATATGCAGGCTATATTGACCGCCAACAACTTGAAATTGATAAGCAAAAAAATCATGAAGAAACGGTGCTGCCAGAGGATTTTGATTATTCCAGCATCAAGGGTGGACTTTCTAATGAAGCATTACAAAAGCTACAAGAACAAAAACCAGCAACCATTGGACAAGCCTCTCGTATCCCCGGTATTACTCCAGCAACCATTTCTATTTTAATGGTCCATTTAAAGAAACACCGCTATCAGAAAGCTGGCTAATACCCGTTCTTAAAAGAGATTTTTACACTATGTCGCACGATCAACTCTGGGAACAAGGGCTGGAACAATTACATTGCCAGCCTGATGAATCACAATTAACTCAACTAAAGCAGTATGTTGATTTACTCAATCGTTGGAATAAAACCTATAACCTCACCGCGGTTCGTGAAGTAAAGGACATGATTCCCCTGCATATTTTCGACAGTCTTGTGGTCGCAGAGTTTATTCAAGGAAATAACTGTTTAGATGTTGGCAGTGGCGCAGGCTTACCCACCATTCCGCTGGCAATCATGCAGCCCGAACGTGAGTTTATGGCAGTCGATACCAATGGTAAAAAAACACGTTTTATTCAGCAGGCCATTATTGAACTGGGCTTAAAGAACACCAACGTCTCTCAAGCCCGTATCGAAAACTGGGAGTCTGAGATTAAATACGATGCTATTATTAGCCGAGCATTTGCCTCTGTTTACGATTTCCTTAACGGCTCATCAGCGCAGCTTGCCCGCAATGGCACACTGTACGCAATGAAGGGGCAATATCCTGCCGGTGAATTACAGTATATTCCCAAGCAGTATAGATTGGCTCAATCACACTCAATGACCGTTCCCTTTGTCGCTGGAGAACGTCACTTACTTGAGTTTACAATGACTGAGTAAGCCCCCACATACAGGACAACAGATGAAACGAAAAAACTCACGTTCTGTTTTCTATCTATTGGGCGCAATGGTCGTGAGTAGAGCAAATACCGCATGAGCCGTTTTTAAAAAAGTGCCTATAAGGTGGGGGGTGGCTTTCTGTTTTTGTATTAAGTAATTTTTATGACTATTTTTCTTTGGGGATGCGTTTATCAGTCATTGCCAAAATACCTGCAAGTACAATCACCAAAATACCAGCAAGTGTTCTGTAATCTAATATTTCATTCCAGATCAGCCAGCCGAATAATGCCGCAAACACAACGGAGGTGTACGTATATGGACCAAGCTGTCCCGCGGGCGCATGACCGTATGCTTTACTCAAAGATAGTTGTGCAATGGTTGAGAAGGTTGCAATAGCGACCAAAGAACCCATTTGAACCCAGCTAAGACTAACCCACGCAAACATGGCAGGCATTGCCGAAAGAATTGTTCCTATTAAGGCAAAATAAAACACAATACGCTCTGGCGTTTCTGTGGCTGTCATTTTACGAATAATCACTTTAGCAAGACCCGCCAACATTGCTCCAATCAGCCCGATAAGAATCACTACATTCAATTCTCCCGCTCCTGGATTAATGACGAGAACCACCCCCAGAAAACCAATAATAATGGCAACAATTGTTTTCCAACCAATGCTTTCCTTAATCCAGAAAAAAGCAAATATTGGGATAAAAATGGGGGAGGTTTGTTTCATCAATGAGGCATGCGCTAACGGCAAATGCCCCCAAGAATAAAACAAACAAACCATTGCCATCAAACCCACCAAGCTTCTGGAGATATGCAGCCCAATGTGTTTGGTGTGCAGGCGTGAAATGCCTTTTCTCAACATCCATGGAATCAAAATACATAAGCCAATCAGGTTTCTGATAAAGACAATTTGTTCGATTGGAACTTCAGAAGAAATCGTTTTGATTATCATCCCCGTTGCCAAGATAGCAAGCTCAGACAAGATGATAAGAAAAGCACCAAGGGCGACATTATGATTTTTCATAGAGCTGCTTTTCTCTGTTGCTGTAAAACCAATGATGTAAAGCTAGTAACGACGCACCACAACCACGCTGATAGTGATGGAATCATTTAATCCATACGGTACTTATTCTGACTTTAAAAACCAGAGAATAACTTATGAAATCAAGCCGCTGTCTTTAATACCATCAAACATAAACTGCACAGCTAACGCACAAAGAATCACCCCAAAAATACGTGTAATTACCTGCAACCCTGTTACGCCTAACACTCTGTGTACCTGACTCGCACCAATCAATAACAAATAGGTCATGAGCATAATTGTGAACAAGCCTAATATAACCATACTCTGCTCGCCCAGATACCCTTCCACATTTGCCATCAAAAGAATAATAGCACCTATTGCTCCAGGACCTGCAATTAGCGGGGTAGCTAATGGGAATACACTAATATCGTGGCTACTCTCAGCCTCATCAACCTCTTCCGCCGTCGCGGATGTACCACCTGAATGGCGAGCAAACACCATATCAATACCAATCAATAATAATAAAACACCACCTGCCGTTCTTAATGCAGACAGCGTAATACCTAGGGATGACAACAAAGCTTCGCCCATCAATGCAAACAGCAACAATAAAGCAGTAGCAACAGCAACTCCTTTAAAAGCAATTTTCTTTTTTGTATGCGCACTTCTTTCAGACGTCAGACCTGCAAATACAACCGCAATATCGATAGGACCGACAGTCGCGAAGAAAGTAGTTACTGCTAAAATGTAAGTTTCTAACATAGAGAGTTCTCTAACTAATCACTAAATGTATCCACCGTATCATATTTGATGAATGGGTAAGGTTAAAAAGTGCCTGTAAGTAGGGGGGTAGCATGCTTGATGTTATTGATTCACATTGAACCAATAAATATGACAATTTGTTTTCCCCAGAGACTATTTAAGCACGCCATGTAGACGTTTGATCATATTTTTGAATACTTTCGGATTGGCCGCAACAATATCACCAGACTTCATGTGCATCTCGCCACCTTGCATATCACCCACAAGTCCACCCGCTTCCTGAACCAATAAGACACCCGCCGCAATGTCCCACGGCTCTAAGCCAAATTCCCAGAAACCGTCATATCGACCTGCGGCAACATACGCAAGGTCTAATGCCGCAGAACCTGCACGTCGAACACCTGCCGTATTCAACATTAAGGCTTTCAATGTATGCTGATAGGTATCAATAATTTCAGATTGGTCTGGGCGGTACGGGATTCCCGTCGCCAATAAAGCATCTTCTAATGATAAGCGCTTGGAAACACGAATACGGCGATTGTTTAAAAAGGCACCACCACCACGTGAGGCGTGAAATAAATCATCCCGCATTGGATCGTAAACAACTGCCTGATCAATTTTACCTTTCTTTTTCAACGCAATAGAAACAGCGTAATGCGGTATACCATAAAGAAAGTTTGTTGTTCCATCGAGCGGGTCAATAATCCACTCATATTCTTTTGAAGTGCCCTCTATTTTTCCACACTCCTCACCAATAAAACCATGGTCTGGATAGGCTTTTTTTAAAATACCAATAATAGTATCTTCAGCTGCACGATCTATTTCAGAAACAAAATCATGCTTATCCTTATTTTCAATCTGTAACTGGTCGATCCTGTCGGCACTGCGAGCAATAATATCACCAGCTTCATGGGCGGCTCTTATAGCCATATTCAACATAGGATTCATAAGGGTTTCCGTAAAGAGTAGTTCATTAGATTACACAATTTTATCGTTTTTATCGTTGCCTCAATAATACCTGTATAGGTACAGACTGAGTTAATTTCAGCGACGAGAGTCATTAGCGGCGAAAGTCTAACAGAAATATATCCTAAATTCCGCAGTTGATCTCTCTCTATTCACAATTAAATTATCAAAATTTCATCTATTAGAAAGCGTTGATAAACCTACCGAGCGTGTCAATTTCAAGGCACACAGCGTACAGAAAGCGGAGTTACACGGAGTAAATGCGCATTTCGAGCACCGCGCAACGCAAAAAATTAGCTCGCGCAGGTAGTTTTGCAAAGCCTTCTATTACGATATTGTCTTCAAATGAGTATGATAGCAAGGACAAAACCAGGTGTGACATTAGCATGAGTAACGAGATATTAAATAACATCAGAATCGTCATGATTCATACTTCCCACCCCGGAAATATCGGTTCTGCGGCGCGCGCTATGAAAGTGATGGGCTTATCTGAGCTGTACTTGGTTAACCCCAAATCTTTTCCTGATGATCAAGCCAATGCGCTGTCTGCAAATGCGACTGATATTCTGGATAATGCTCAGGTTGTTTCAAGCTTGGCTGAAGCCATTGCCGATTGCCAACTCGTCGTCGGCAGTAGCGCCCGACACGAGCGCACATTGAGCTGGAACATTCAGGATTCTCGCCAATGCGGAGAAACCATCGTGCAACAGGCAAGTCATGGCAAAGTTGCACTATTATTTGGTCGAGAAAGTTCTGGGCTAACCAATGACGAACTGGCGGTTTGCCAGCATTTGGTACATATCCCAACCAATCCGGATTACAGTTCTTTAAATGTCGCCTCTGCGGTGCAGTTGCTTGCCTACGAATGTCGTATTGCCTCAATGAATAGCAAAGCATCAACCACAACAGAAGCAAATAATTCCGAGCATAATAATCAGGCAAACGATTGGGTCACCGCAGAGGAAACAGAAGGATTTTTTCAGCATTTAAAACAAGTCATGGAAGACGTTGAGTTTCTAGATCCGCAAAATCCTAAGCACTTAATGACACGTTTAAGGCGGCTTTATTCCCGTTCTGGCATGACTCGCAGTGAATTGAATATTCAACGAGGATTTTTATCGGCGATTCAAAAGAAAAATAACAGATAGTTTCTCTTGTTCAGCATAGGCTAAGCAATTAAGCGTAGAATCACTATTAAAGAAGGTAGCGAGTTCACTCATTATCTACCAATAAATATAAAAAGTAGCTCTTAAAAAAAATAAAGTGATTTGAGAAAAATAACCGATGAATGATCAAAAATATGATTTTCATGAGCCAGAGATTTACAGCATAACAGGCTTTAAGGATATATTGGCATCACCCCTGTTTTACCCTATCGTAGCCGTCTCTGTCATTCTGGGTATCGCATCCATGTTTGGCTTTTTACAAAATCCATTAAAATTAAAAGCAGTGGTTAATAGTATCCATAATAAAGTCAGTATTAGTAGACCCTTAAAAAAAAGAAACTATCAAAATCAGTCTTTTAACAACGATACTGCTTACAAAATTGAAAGAGAGAATATTGATAAAGAGAACGATAGAGAGAACATTGATATACACTCAATATCGTACCCAGAAGTGAACACGAATACTCCTGAAAATAATGCTGAAGCTGCCCTTAGTCATGAGAAATCATCCAGCAAAGAGGCACAACAGCAGTCAATAGAAAAACAACAATCACCGCAAGCAAATGACTTAAACAGCCTGACTTTTAACTATGATATCAGCAGCCATGACATGATGGTGCATGATTTCTGGGTAGACCTTGATGCAGCGTATCTTGATGCTTCATCAATAACAGAAGAAAACAATACAACAGACACGCCAGAGAGTGCTTTGATTGGTGTACCGCTAGAGATAAAATATTATCAACAGCCTGAGTTAGAAAAAACACCACTCAATGATTCCATTTACAGCCTAAACACCTCATCAGTCAGCATCTAAAAAAGTGCATAATTCAATGACGTGATTTAGCCGTCCAGCTTCTGTATTAAAGCAGCTTCCAGTTCAGCCTGTTTTTTACGGGATGTGACGGGTTTGCCGCTATTCGTAGTAATCAGGAAAATATCTTCTGCTATTTCTCCTAATGTTGCTATTCGTGCATTATGAATATTAATTCCATATTGCGTAAATACTTCACCGATTCGGGTTAAAAGCCCTGCACCATCTGCCGTTCTTATCAAAATTTCTGTTTGTTGATGGTTTTTATTTAAACTAAATTCAACCGATGTTTTAGTATCAAAATGCTTTAGTTGCCGTGGCATTCGATGATGATCAAAATTATAAGAGGGTTGCTGCTGTGAGAGATTTTTCTTAATGGTATCCAGTAATGTTTGTTTATCATCATAGCTTTGCAATGGCTGTCCATCATGCGCTAATAGATAAAAAGTAAACAGATCATAACCATCAGTGGTTGAGGTGATACTCGCACCGACTGTATTCAAACGCTGCTGCTCAATGGCAGAGGTAATTTTTATAAATAAACCCTGCCTGTCCTTCGTGTAAATAAGCAATACTGAGCTTTGAGTATGGTGGCTGTCTGCAATTTTTATAATTTCACTTTCCACTTTTGTTGCTACAACCTCTTCCGAGGCTTGCAGCACATGAATAGCAGTATTGCTTGTATTTTTGTGTACAACAATTTCCTGAATATGCCAAAAAAGTCGTCCCACAGAAAACTGCATAAAATAATCATTTTCAAAGCGTTGCCAGAAGGCCTCACAGGCTGTTTTATCTATACCCTTTGCTGCCACCATAGCAAGTACGGCTTGTTTTTTAGTGTGTATATCTCGCTCAACAATCTCCTTATTCGTTTTTGTATTCACCTCATCACTTTGTAAGTACCTACGAGCATTTTTAAATAATTCAATGAGTAATGAATGCTTCCAATTCGTTAATAGCGTGGGATTGGTTCCCTTAATATCACTAATCGTTAAAATATGGAGGTACTCCAGTCTTTCCAGAGTTCCCACAATTTCGACAAATTCTTTAATAACATCGGGGTCATTAATGTCTTTTCGTTGCGCGGTACTACTGATTAGTAAGTGATTTTTTACTAACCAACTAACTAATTGCGAATCTTCTTCGCTTAGCTTATGTGAACGACAAAACTCAAGCGCATCCACTGCACCTAATTCTGAATGACTGCCTCCTCGACCTTTGGCAATATCATGAAAGATACCAGCCAAACAAAGTAACATTGGCTTCTCAATATGCTGAAAAAGCTCATGGCAAAAAGGTAATTCTTTAGCACCCTTGTCGATACTTAAGACGCGAATATTACGCACCACGTTTAAGGTGTGATCATCCACTGTATAAGCGTGAAACAGATCATATTGCATACGCCCGACGATATTACCAAACGCAGGAATATACGCAGCTAAAAACCCATAACGATTCATGCGCCTTAAAACAAAATTTACTCTGCGTTTTGCTGAAATAATTTTAATAAACATCTGTTTATTATCAGACTTATTACGAAAATCCTGATCAAGTAAATGTAGATTACGTCGTAGCTCACGAATCGTGGTAGGGGTTAATCCTTTTAATTCAGGTACTGTTTGCAAGATATGGAACACCTCTAGCATCTTGTGCGGGTGCTCACTGAATATATTTTTTTGTACCAGCTCCAGATAACCATCCTGATTGCTGTAATCAGAATTAATTAATATCGGTGCTGTCTGGTTTGCCAGTAAAATATGCTGTCTAAGCAGGCCGAGTATAATTTCATTCAACCGCTCTAACTGTGTGATTGTTTTATAGTAGCGTTGCATAAACGCTTCAATTGACTGGTTATGCTCATCATTGGTATAGCCAAAAATATGCGCAAGTTCTCGCTGATGATCAAACAACAAGCGATCTTCTTTGCGTCCCGTTAACTGATGCAAGGCAAAACGTACCTTCCATAAAAAGTCACGTGCCTCAATCAGTGATTCATATTCTTCAGGATTCAATAAATCATTATCTTTGGCATCACTCAGTATTTTTAATGAGCCAATTCCGTATTCTCGTAATGCTATCCAGCCAATCATTTGCAAGTCACGCAGGCCACCAGGGCCATCTTTTAAATTTGGCTCTACACGGTATGCTGTATCTCCATAACGCAGATAACGTTTTTCTTGCTCTTTAATTTTTGCCTTAAAGAAGGCCTGACTACTCCAGATTTTATCGACAGCAATACGCTCTTTTAGTTGATTAAAAACCGCTAAATCACCACACAGAAAACGGGATTCAATAAGGTTGGTAATTACGGTTAAATCATCCATCGCCTCTATTACACATTCATCCAGTGTACGTACACTGTGCCCTATTTCCAAGCCTAGATCCCATAACCGCGTAACAAAGTCAGAGAGTTTTTCCTCCATTGCGGCACTCGGTTCTTCTGCCAGCAATATCAACAGGTCAACATCAGAAGCGGGGTGCATTTCTTCTCGACCATAACCACCAACAGCAACTAGGGTTGCTGAAAATATACCATCGGAATGGCTCTGGTATTGCTGAGACCACATCGACTGCAATAAACCATCAATGGTTTGGCTGCGGTGTTTAAGAATGGCTTGAATCGCAACACCTTCATCAAATTGCTGTTGCAATTGCTGCTTATTCTGCTGCAAGGTTTCTTTTAAATGAGGCATAGAAGTCATAGTGGGATTAGATTATGCACGAATTAGAAAATACTTAAATGCACCCCCCTACTTTAAGCGGTTTTTTTACTTTCTCACACACGAATGAGTCCATTCATTAATGAGAACATAATACATCACCACAGCATTACCAATAAGAAGACTTTATTTATCTGTGAGATAGCGAAATAGCGTGCAAGAAATAACAATTTACCCTTAGTTTTAGGTATTTTTTTACTTATTCACCCCAAAACACTAAATTATTACTGAATGAATACCTTATTACACGACAATTTGTTATCCTTTCACGGCTATAACTATTGAGTTTTGATTACGGCATTTGCTTTTTACTTTACTAATACCGCAATGCTAAAAAATCTGTTACAAATACCCCTATGAAACCTGTATTCGCCCTTGTCGGCCGACCTAATGTCGGAAAATCCACTTTATTTAATCGCTTAACAAAATCGCGAGATGCCTTAGTGGCTGATTTCCCTGGTCTCACCCGTGATCGTAAATATGGTCAAGGTGTCCTTGGTACGAACGATGGTGAAGTCGAACGTGACTATTTAGTGATCGATACAGGTGGATTAAGTGGCGATGATGCTGGAATTGATGAGTATATGGCCAACCAAACATGGTTAGCGGTGGATGAAGCGAATACTGTTTTGTTTTTGGTCGATGGCAAAGAAGGTTTGACTAATGCTGATTATCTAGTTGCTGACAGATTACGCAAAGCCGGTAAAACCGTTTATCTTGTGGTGAATAAAACCGATGCCGTTGATCCGGAACAGGCAAAAGCCGAATTCTATCAACTCGGGTTTAGTGATGTGTTTGCAATTGCAGCAGCGCATGGTCGTGGCGTAACACACATGATTACTAAACTGCTTGAAAAGTTTCCGATTGAAGAAGAGGAAACCATTCCAGAAGAACATGCAGACAGTATTCGCATTGCTTTTGTTGGTCGTCCAAATGTTGGCAAATCAACACTTATCAATCGAATTATGGGTGAAGAACGTGTAGTCGCATTCGACAAACCAGGCACCACGCGTGACAGTATTTATGTGCCTTACGAACGTGATGGGCAAAAATACACACTGATTGATACGGCAGGTGTACGTCGTCGCGCTAAAGTCAAAGAATCTATTGAAACCTTCAGCATCATTAAAACACTCGAAGCGATTAAGCAAGCGCATGTGGTAATTATGCTGCTAGATGCCCATGAAACAATCACCGATCAGGATGCCCATTTACTGGGATTAATTTTAGATGCAGGTCGTTCTCTGGTGGTCGCCATTAACAAATGGGATGGGCTAGACGAATACGCCAAAGAACAAATAAAAGTCAAACTGGAAGTAAAACTGCCCTTCCTCGACTTTGCAGATAAACACTTTATTTCTGCATTACATGGCACAGGTGTTGGGCATTTATACAAATCTGTACATGAAGCCTACGACTCCGCCATGCTTGATGTTCCTACAGCACGTATGACCCGAATTTTACAAACAGCAACAGAAGCCCATCAACTACCCATTGTTGCAACACGTCGTATTAAGCTACGTTATGCACACCAAGGGGGCAATAATCCTTTTACTGTGATTATTCACGGCAATCAAACAAATCGCGTGCCGGGTTCTTATAAACGCTACTTAATGAATTATTTTCGTGACACCTTGAAGTTAAAAGGGACTCAGGTAAAAATTGAATTCAAAACAGGGGATAATCCATTTGAAGGCAAGGGTGAAAAGCGTGCCAAATTGTCTCCTTCTCAACTATACCGTAAAAGAAAGAAAAACCCACATACCGCAAGAAACGCTGCGGCTAACAAAACCAGTAAAAAGAAAAAATAAAAGGGTCTTTAGATTTATTTGATGGGATTAAATTTCAATAAGAATAGAACCTTTTGATTAAATCTAAAACTAACTGTCATACTGACAAAAAAAGGGGAAGGTATGAATATCAAAGGATTGATTCGCATACTGTTTGTGTTGCTATCTATATCGTCGTGCAGCGCTACATTAGCTAAGTTGCCCGTTGGCATAAACACAAACGAAATCCAGCACGTTGATTCAAGCGCACCGTTTGTTAATGTCTTCAAAATGGCAATGCCATTTAAAGATGCAAAAAAACTTACTCACGGTCATATTCAATATGACCGTGATGGCTGGCCACTCGACTTAAAAGGTGGTACGGCTGGTAGCTATATGATTCACTGGCTACCCGCAGGAACACTGCCAGAAGGTAACTACACTGTTCTGTATGATGGTGAGGGTCAACTCGCTTATGAGGGTGATGCTAAAGTTATTCAATCTTCCCCCGGAAAAGATATTGTTCAGTTTCGTTCAGGGCATGATAAGTTCATGCAAGTGGCTCTATTAATCAAACGTTCTGAACCCAGTAACTACTTACGTAATATTCGGGTATTAATGCCGGGCGGTATTTGTGCAAACGACCCATTTACACGGGTAAATAGTGCCAATCAATGTCGTGGAAACTACCTGTCATTTGAAAAACATCACCAGCAAATTATCTTCAATCCTGATTACTTGAGATTTATGAAAGATTTTAAAGTAATTCGTATGATGAATATGTCTGGCATTACGCGTAACCCTATCCATCACTGGCAACAAATGCCACACATGAGTAAAGCCACATGGGCAGGTCACGAAGGTACTCGCGGGGCGCCTTTAGCCGTTATGGTAAAACTAGCGAATGTACTGAATCGCGACCCTTGGTTTACGATTCCACATGCCGCCGATGATACCTTGGTTAGAAATTATGCCACTTATTTAAAAAAGCACCTGCGCCCAAACTTGAAAGCCTATATTGAATACACCAATGAAGCGTGGAATCCTGGGTTTACACAAATGCACTATGTAAAGGATATGGGGAAAAAACATCACCTTGACCCAAACCCTAATATAGCAGGACAAAAATACTACTCACAACGCTCGGTAGAAATATTCAAACTCTTTCAGCAGGTTTTTGGACAGACAAGCAAGCAGCGCCTTGTCAGGGTTATGGGAGTCTGGTCAGCCAATCGCTATATGACGCCTGTAGTTATGGAGCACAAAGATGCCTATAAGAATGTAGATGTCATGGCAATTGCCCCTTACTTCTTTGTTCATCAAAAAGCACTCTCAGGAATAAATAGTGTACCCAGTGTTTTTGCCCTATTAAGGGACGACAAAAAAAACCCCTATTCGATGAATAATGTTTACAAAATGATTCAAGCACAAATGGATATGGCAAAAAAGTACGGAGTCGGCCTTGTTGCTTATGAAGGTGGGCAACACCTTACTGCGCCCAATACCAAATCGACCCGTGATCACCCCAACCCTTTCCTGATTGGTGCAAACCGTGCGCACCCGATGGAAAAGTTTTATATCGAATTTTTACAAAATTGGGACCGAATTACCGGAGGTGGTTTATTTGTGGCATTTTCTGCCCCACGAACCTGTCAGTTTTATGGTTGCTGGGGGATTAAAGAACACCTTAATCAACCACCCGCAAAAGCACCTAAATACAGAGGATTACAGCGATTCTTTTAGAATATGAATAGGGCATAAAAACAAACAGCGCAACCAATACTAAAAAATACCGCTATAAGTAGGGGGGTGGCTTTTTAGATTGCTAATGCGCTGTTGAAGCCCTTAAGTAACCCCATAAAAACGCCCTCGGGAAAATAATCAGCCTAAAGTAAAGAATAACGTAAAAACTTAATCCACCCCCATACTTATAGGCACTTTTTCCGCTATAGTATGCTCTTTGACTGAAGAAGAAATACATTAGCAATGATCATCATGTACGGTATTAAAAATTGCGACACCATTAAAAAGGCACGCAGCTATCTAGAGAAAAACAACATCCCTTACGAGTTTAAAGACTTTCGTGAAGATGGTTTGAACCCTGTGCAATTACGCGCATGGATGAAGGAACTTGGCTGGGAAAAGCTCATCAATAAACGCAGCACCACATGGCGTAATCTACCCGAAGAAACCAAAGAGAATATGGACGAAGCACTCGCATTAGTCGTCGCAGAAGACCAGCCAACCATTATTAAGCGCCCTGTTCTTGAACTTTCCGACCACGTTATGGTTGGGTTTTCTGAAAAAACCTACGCCTCTTTACTCTAAAACTCTCAAGCTCCCTTTATGTCTACTACCTTAAACTTTGCCAAAGCATTAATCTCCCGAAAATCTGTGACACCAAACGATGCGGGCTGTCAGGATTTACTTATTGAACAGCTAGCGCCCATCGGTTTTGTTACAGAAAAACTTCACTATGGTGATGTGAATAATATCTGGCTGCGCAAAGGCACAGAATCACCTGTATTCTGTTTTGCAGGGCATACCGATGTTGTCCCCACAGGGCCATTAGAAAGCTGGGATAGCGACCCTTTCTCTGCTGAGATCCGTGATGGAAAACTATTTGGTCGCGGCACAGCAGACATGAAGGGTGGTATTGCGGCATTTACCGTTGCTTGCCAGCGATTTATTAAAGACTACCCTGATCACAAAGGCTCTATCGCTTATTTAATTACCAGTGATGAAGAAGGTCCTGCCACCGAAGGCACGGTCAAAGTGATCGAGACACTTGAAGCCCGAAATGAGAAAATTGATTGGTGTTTAGTTGGTGAGCCTTCATCCACAAACAAAGTGGGGGACACCATAAAAAATGGTCGCCGTGGCTCTTTAGGTTGCTGGTTACAAATTAATGGCAAGCAAGGGCATGTAGCATACCCGCATCTGGCTGAAAATCCGATTCACTTAATGGCACCCATGCTTGAAGAACTAACGGCAATGCAATGGGATAAAGGCAATGATTTTTTCCCACCAACTACTTTTCAGGTTTCTAATTTAAATGCCGGGACGGGTGCGACCAATGTGATTCCCGGTACCTTGAAAATGATTTTTAATTTCCGCTTTTCAACGGAAATTACACCAGAAGCATTACAACAACGTGTTGAAGCCCTACTCGATAAACATAAGCTCAATTATGACATTAAATGGGTCTTATCTGGTATGCCATTCTTAACGGCTGAAGGGGATTTAGTTGATGCCGCTGTGTCTGCAATCAAAGAAGTGCAAAAGATAGAACCTGAGCTATCAACCAGTGGCGGAACATCCGATGGACGCTTTATTGCTCCTACTGGTGCGCAGGTTTTAGAACTTGGGCCAACTAATGCAACGATTCATCAAATTAACGAATGTGTGGGAGCAGATGAGCTGGACGCGCTAGAGGCTATTTATTATACAATGCTAAAGAAGCTATTGGCCAAGTAATAAAAGACTTTGAAAACCACCTGTGAGAGACAATTTCTGCGTTGCGTGGTGTTCAAAATGCGCATTTACTCTGTGTAAACACCGCTTTCTGTGTGCCATCCGCCTTGAAATTGACACGCTCGGTAGGTTTATCAAAGCCTTCTAATAAATAAATAAATAAATAAATGAGTGAGTAATTCATTGTAATGGGAGATGGTTAGCCACCCCCCTACTTATAAGCAGTTTTTTTAAAACTCTTTGCCTAGCATTTCATCTTTTAAGCTAGCTTGAGCAGGTCTATCAGATAACCAAATACCAAATAAAGCCTGTTTAATCGGTAAGCCACCAACAACGGTCATTTGCTTATTATTCTTCAAGACTTGTGTACCCTTACCTGGAGAATAAACTAAATCAAACACATCCCCTTTTTTCACTTTACTATTAAACGCACCATTCAATAGCTGATTTATTTGTGACTGGATAGGGGCAGTATTTCCACCAGTAGAATTCTTAAAACCGGTAATTAGTGCAGCTTTCATTTTTTCAGCACTGGCAAACCCTGAAAGTACCTTCATACGAATAGCCATAGGTGCATTTGCCGCAATAATTTGCTTCGCGTTATCACTTTTTTTCTGCAAATAAAGCCCAGCACGATAGACAGATACAACAAATTTAGTTCGTGTTCCAACGCCATTTAATACTAATTGCTGTCCACCAACAGATAACGTCTTTGGCATATTGTCAGCAGATGCAACGCCATAAGGCAACATAAGCAGTAGAAATGAAAGAATTGAAATTGGTAGTAATCGCATGTATATCTCCAGTTAAGTTAACGAGTTTTATTACTCAGCCCAACGGTGTTGAACCGATATTTAAGTATTGTAGAAACCTCTTCCGATACGCACGGATATACGTAACGTACAATTTATTAGAAGACTTTGATAAACCTACCGAGCATATCAATTTCAAGGCGCACGGCGCACAGAAAGCGGAGTTTACACAGAGTAAATGAGCATTTTGAGCACCGCGCAACGCAGAAATTGGCTCGCGCAGGTGGTTTTACAAAGCCTTCTATTACTTATAAAACTCACACAGATTATAGGACATATTTACAGCAATATAGTTTCTGACCGGCTTCTTTATACTTTTTTTCAAAAAGTGTTAAAGGATGAAAAGGTTCACTGACATCAATCACCTCTACAGCAGAACTTGTCACATTATCTAAACCACTATAATCAAGCGCCCGAGAAAATTCATCAGCATATACTTTCCAGTTGGTTCTAAGCTCAACCTCACCCCCTAACGCTAATAACGAAGGGTATGCAGGATGTGCATGCCAGCGTCTCTTTAAATGCTTCGATTTTGGGTAAGGGTTCGGGTATAGCATTGTATGTTTTGTTACTTTCCAACCAGCCTTTTGTGCTAACAGCCACATATCCGCACAATCTGCCTGTACTAATATTACATTCTCAGGAATAAAGTCATTATATTGTTTTGTCAGCCTTGCTGCCGAGCGATCAATACCAAGTACTAAAGCCTCTGGATTCTGCTGTGAAATTATTCGAGTGCTAACGGCCGTTCCACAAAAAGAGTCTATAAGTAGGGGGGTGGCTTTGGCTAAAGCCCTTTCTACCTGCTTCTCAATTCGATTAAACGCATCCAGGGTATGTTGTGAAATTGGTTTTTTATAGGTATTTTGACAGTGTTTACGCACGACCTTTTCAAGGTTTTTATGGATACCTTGCTGTGCATCAGTAATAGTGCGTGAGTTATTTTCAGGCTTAATCATATCTTTATTTGAACGACTGAATATTCGCATCATCATAGCCCAAGTCTAAGAATCAGATAGTCTTTTTTGTTAGACTGATCGTACTAGAGAATATTATGGCTTCTTTTTAAGACAGGGAGACTCTTATTTTTAGCTTGCTCGTTATCTTAACGCATTATCAGAACCGTAGTAATATTAATCACCTGAAACCACCATTTATCACTGCCATAGTTTCCAGAAACAAAAAAGCCACCGTGAATACGATGGCTTTTTCTGTACTTTTGTAAAAAGTAACGTTGTAAATTAACGCTTAGAGAACTGAGTCGCTCTACGTGCTTTACGAAGACCAACCTTCTTACGCTCAACCTTCCTTGCGTCACGAGTTAAGTAACCCGCTTTTTTCAATGTACCGCGTAGGCTTTCATCATACTTAAGTAATGCACGTGCAATACCTAAACGAATCGCACCCGCTTGACCACTGTCACCACCACCTTTTACTGTAACCATGATGTCAAAACTTTCACTGTTCTCAGTAGAAACCAATGGTTGCTTAAGAATCATGTGAGCTGTTTCACGTCCAAAGTATTCTTCTAGTGGAAGCTTGTTTATAACAATCTGTCCAGTGCCTTTACTCATAAAAACACGTGCTGAAGAAGATTTGCGACGTCCGGTTCCGTAGTATTGTGTAGTTGCCATTTTTTAAATCTCTAATGCTAGTGGTTGTTGAGCCTGATGATTGTGCTCAGAACCTGCGTAAACTTTTAATTTTCTATACATCTCACGACCTAAAGGACCTTTTGGAAGCATTCCCTTAACCGCAAGTTCGATAACACGCTCAGGCTTTTCATCTAACATTTTGCCTAAAGATGTTTCTTTCAAGTTACCAACATAACCCGTATGTCTGTAATACTTCTTATCTTTAAGTTTATTACCCGTTACGTGAATTTTCTCAGCGTTAACGATAACAATATAATCACCCGTATCAACATGAGGTGTATACGTTGGCTTATGCTTTCCACGTAAACGAAAAGCTACTTCACTTGCTAAACGGCCAAGTGTTTTACCATCGGCATCGATGACAAACCAGTCACGTTTTACTTCAGCAGGTTTAGTACTAACTGTAATTCCCATTTCAATTCTCCAGAAATGAAGGTCTATTCTTATAAGTAGTTAATGATCGCTCACATCATCATTAACGAATAAATTATGATTGAATTGATAACTTTATATATTAAGTTATACCTAAATATAGCTTAAAGCACTCAGATTCAAAGAACGCGACATTCTAAGAGAATCCTAGGCAGTATTCAAGCAGTAGTTTCAATTAAATCCTTTTTTTACTGTTAGAAGAACCTATTTGTAAAATATATGGATACAAAACTACCGCTAAATCAATTTAATTATTTCCCTGTATCAAGCTTCAGTGTTGATAGTGTATCGTCACGAATCGCCATAAATAAATCCTCATCAGATACGATTGAAATACCATAGGATGGAATAATCTCTTTAACTCGCGCTTGCCATTCTGGCGTTGCTAACTTATCAGCAAAACACTCTTCAATTGTTTCTAATATTATAGGCACTAATAACGAGGCTCCCGGCGAGGCTCCCAATAATGCAGCCAAGGTTCCATCAGAAGAATGCACAACCTCGGTACCAAACTGTATTTTCCCCCCTTCTTCCTTAGACTTCTTAATAATTTGAACACGTTGACCTGCTGTGAGCAAAGTCCAGTCTTCCGCTTTTGCTTTAGGATAATACTCCCGCAATGATTTCATTCGTGCTTCTGAGGATTGAAAAGTTTCTTTAATCAAATACTTGATCAAATCAAAATTTTTCATACCCACTCTTATCATCGGCCAGATATTATCGAGTCGTACTGATTTAAATAAATCAAAAACTGAGCCTGTTTTTAAAAACTTTGTTGTAGATCCCGCAAAGGGCCCAAACAATAATGCTTTTTCATCCCCGATGATCCTGGCATCTAAATGTGGAACTGACATAGGAGGTGCGCCCACAGATGCCTTTCCATAGGCCTTTGCCATATGTCTCTTAACAATGTCTGGATTTTTACAGACCAGGAACTGCCCACTCACAGGAAAGCCACCATACCCCTTTCCTTCTGGAATACCTGACTTTTGCAATAAAGGCAACGCAGCACCACCTGCTCCGATAAAAACAAAACCTGCTTTAATCTCATATTTTTCAGAGGTGATCTCGTCTTTTAATGAAACTGTCCAGCGTTTATCAGTACCTTGTTTTAAATCTTTAACTGAGGTATTCAATAGTAAATCAAAATGATCCTGAGTTTTCATATGCTCAATCATTCCCATACTAACTGCAGAAAAATTTACGTCTGTACCATAAGAAACGCGTGTTGCCGCAACTTTCTGAGAAGCATCTCTGCCTTCCATGACTAAAGGCATCCATTCTTCAATTACTTCAGGATCTTCTGTGAACTCCATTGCCGCAAACATAGGATGCCCTATAAGCGCAGCATGGCGTTTCCGGAGAAATTCAACATTATCATCACCCCACACAAAACTCACATGAGGCACAGGATTAATAAACTGCGTAGGTTCAGGCAAAGCTCCCATCTTTACCAGATAAGACCAGTATTGAAGACTTACTTCGTACCTTGCATTAATCCCGTAAGCTTTATCAACATTGACGCTCCCGTCTTCTTCCTGGGGCGTGTAGTTTAACTCACAATACGCGGCATGACCTGTACCTGCATTATTCCAACCATCACTACTTTCCTGCAATGGTTTATCAAGACGCTCAACAATAACAACAGATAAATCAGGGTCTAATAGCTTAAGCATAGAGCCTAATGTAGCACTCATTGCTCCCGCTCCGACAAGTAGAATATCAGCTTCTTTAATCATAGTTATTTCTATACGGTGGTTTACTTAATGCTCCACATAATAAAGCCAAGATTAACTCTTTTCCATTTATTCCTTGAATTGTACAGGAAGACAAAAGAAAAAAAGAAGAAAAAATACGCTAAAACTCTTATCAAACAAAGACTTAATAGAAAATGATTATTTTACAATAATAACTATCACTTTTTCAGAATAAATAAAATCTCCTCAAATAGAATGAGCTAATTTAATAAAACCAGAGGCATGGAAATGTGCACCTTTCTTATTTATAAACAAAAAACAAGGGGTAAACTCATATTTTTCTTATCTGCTTGTGAGAGTAACGATAACTCCAGCTCAAGAATGATGGAATGGTCACTCTTTCCGAAGACAGTCGCTCAAGTAGTGATAATAATGCGGGAGTGATTAACACACCCTCTGGGAATTATGATTTAGCAGAATACATATTTTACGAGGGCTTTGAAAACCTACCGAGTGTGTCAATCTCAAGGCGCACACAAAGCGGAGTTCACACAGAGTAAATGAACACTTTGAGCATCATGCAATACAAAAATTATCTCATGCAAGTGGTTTTGCAAAGCCTTCCATCACTGAAATAAAATACCAAACTACAGGCTACACACCACGGACTATCAGTATACTCTAGACTTTTTAGTTAATTTCCGATTGATATTGATAGGGCAGCTAGAGCCATAGTAAATTTTCAACAGAGTTAGACATCATCTCTCTAGAGCTAAACAAACTACTACCTTTCTTATCCTTATTTTCCTTTTCAACTGAATCGGTAAACTTGACTCTAAGTAGTGTTGAAATTAATTCCGCTCTTGTATTTTCATCTGATGATTCAAAATCTTCTATAGAAACTTCACCGCTTTCAATTAACTGATTTACTTTGGTTGAGTTGAAAAATGCCATTACATCACCGTCATTTTTATTGTGGACAGCAATATATGGGTGGTGACAATCCAACCAAGCATTTACATAAACATTCATCGTTAAAAAATTCATATTTGCACCTTTCATTCTTTAAATTAAATTTTCAAATAGTTGCTAAAGACATTTATAAAAAGGGCATGATGAGAGAAAAGTGAGCGTAATTTTCCCCTTATTTCTAGAAATAAGGGGAAAAGCTGGGGAAGTCTAAGTCATTTCTATCCGTCATACCTCTTTGCACAAAGGTCTCTATTAAATAATCAAGTATTAAAAAGATCTGGCTAGTACGAAGGAGGTGTATCGTATTGGCTTGATAAATACAAGGGTGCAGAGACTACGCCCTTGTGCGCTAAGACGTTATAAAATTACTTGCGCTCGCCTTCTTTAGCAGCAGTTAGAATCAGCTTTCCGCGACGAGTAATAGTTAGAGAATAGCGTTTATCCGCATGTAAAATAGTGGCTTGTTTACCACCCTGCATAATATCCTGGATACTTATTTCACGAGATTTCGACGTTTGCATCAACATAATATGTGTCTCCGTTATTCATAACTAAATGATATTGATTCTCATTAGTGTTTGCAAGCATTTTATTAGCTAATACAATAAATACTTGTGGCAAAACTGGAAGACCTAACGCTATACCCTGCTACTAACGTATGATAAGTGACGGTAATTAATGTAGTTTTAGAAAAATTAAACTAAAAAATCTGATGAGATCTAACTTCTTTAATTATTAAATACAAAAAAGATTAATAGAGATAAAATATTGAACAATATTTTAAGATGCCAAAGGTTCTTTATACCCAGGAACAAAAATTTGAATAAAAAAACAAAAATCTAAATAGAATAATTATCATTTATAGTGAAATAAAACCTTAATTTAGCTCATCAAGTGACGAATACTCTGTTTATGATTAGGTAAACGGAACTCATCAGTCTTTTTACCCAAATCAATATCAATAAATGCCAGTGATGATTGCTTGGTGTTCTTTTATTGACTATTCTCCCATTATTGAAGGACAGACAAAGAATCAAAAACCTCCCCTCCCCCATTCGAAGCAGAAGCCGTACTTGTAAGTACCGACGAAAGTGCAAATAATGTAATGTGATGATTTATTAATCACCATCGTTATCATTAAATCCAAGCTCTACACCTAACTCAGAGGTGAGTCGTACTTTTATTAATTGCGTTAATTTTTGAGTATTTTTAACTAATGATTGCAAGCTTTCAGGTGTTCTTTTTACTGCACTGAAAAGGTCTTTTTCCTTTAGGTCTTGTTGTAGAATAGCCTCCATTGACTGATTAAGCTCCTTAGAGAGTTGCTCTTTATTGTTTTTATTCAGCCATATCAATACGCCACCATCGTCCAATAAACGTTTAATACCAGAGATGATTGCTTTACTTTGCTCAAGGCTTGAGCCACTTCTCCATGCGTGAAGCTTATAGGGAGTCGACTTTTTTATTTTACTTTTATCACTAAATAGCGCAATTTCCTTGCTAGATACTTTTTGTGATGATTGATAAATCTTATTAACTAATACCGTCATCGCTTCTGATGATTCTAAAAAATATAAGCTATCAACTCCTGCCAAACCAAACTGAACCCCATAACGCTCCCACTCTCTGGTTATGCTATCAATATTTTCACTCATCAACTCAGTAGTGAGCTGCAAATATTTACAGCGCTGAGGCTCATCAATAAAGCTTTGAAACATCTGAGCCGTGCTTTTCTCTCTAGAAAATAATATATACTCCAACGCCCCCAAGCCCTGAGCGCCAACCCCAGCAGCATCAATATCTTTTTTACTCAGAGCATCACGCTGTAATAATTGCTTTACAATCCCCTTTTTAATAGGAAGAAAATACACAGCAAAATCAATATTCTCATCTGTAGTTGGCCCAAAGGCTAAACTATCGACCTGTCGCCAAGCATTAGCGGTTAATTTCCACTCCTCCCTCAAGGATAAAAATGCACTTTCTGTTTTTACCTTACAAAACTGCTGTGTTTTTTTATATAAAGAATCATTAGCTAATTTCAACTCTTTAAACATAGGCAGTATTGCTTTTTTACTGATAGATGTTAGCAGCTCACGCCGATCACTTTCTGTTATTGCTGTAGTAGCTTTGATAACTTCCGATGCTTTACTCACACCAGCATCTGCCCAACTATTATTCAATAAAGAAGACAGAGAAATGCAACATATTGTAAAATACACAGCAAAAAATACTGATTTACATTGTCTAGTATTGTTTAGTTTCATATACCCCGACCTTCAACCTAAAAAATTAAAGTGATTTAAATCGATACACTCATTTCCCAGCCACTTAATTAAACTTAACAGAAAAGTCAAAACACTTGAGCTTTACCCAAGTATTTTGACTGAATAAACGTCAGCCAAACAATCAACTCACATTTATTTCACTAAGCTGAACCATAATATCAATACTTAATTTTGAGAAAATGAATCACTTGTTTCTGAATTTAGGTTGCCAATTCCCAAAGCTTTTGCAGCTGCCTCAATACTCGCTGTTTGATTGCGTAAAGACTGAATAGCAGCCTTAACACGGAGATTGCCTGCTTTATTCTGGCTTACAATTTGCTGATCAAAATGCTCACCCGACTCTGCAGCATTAACAATAGCATTAATACTCTTCTCGGTAGCCTCAAATTTGGCTTTAAGGGCATCACTAAGTTTTTGATCTTTAGTGGCTAGCAATTGGGCAATCCCTGCACCCTTAATCTCTGTACCATCAATACGCGTGTACTGTCCGTTAAACACATTGCTAATACCACGTGCATTCTCAGCAATATCAATATGAGTATTATCACTAAAGCATGAATGTTCATCTTCTTGAGAGTGTGCTAACAACGCTACATTCATGCGTTCGCCTGCTAATTCACCCAAGCTTAAACTTCCCATACCAAATAACATCCTGCGTAACGCTTCTTTCTCTGAAAGTTGCATAAATTTTGCACGATAGTTATCTTTATTGGCTTGCCAATCAGTCACCATATCTTGTAAGTCATCAACCAACAACTGAGCCGCAACCTTTAGGTATTCACCACGACGCTCACAGTTTCCATTAGTACAATTCTTACCCTTGGCATAGTCAGTATAGCTGCGAGTTCCAGCAGACTTGGGATCCTTATTAAGATCTTGCCCCCACAATAAAAACTCAATAGCATGGTATCCAGTTGCAACATTTGCTTCTGACCCACCTTTTTCATGAAATGATTCTAGTAACTTAGTATTAATTTTATCCTTACCAGAAATGATATTTGTCGTAGCAAACTGATTGCCATCTTCGTGCTCGTAGCTACTATCAACATAATCAATCAAGCCTTCATCTAAAGGCCACGCATTTACTTTCCCCTCCCAGTCATCAACATTAGGGTTACCAAATCGATAAACTTCAGTTTGACCATAAGGAATACGCGCATCTAACCATGCTTTTTTAGCAGAGTTAAATCTTGCTTCTGTTGGATTTTCTACAAATGCATCAATTTCTGTTTTAAGCTTTTTAGCGCTACTCAATGAATCACTAAAACCTGCTAATGCAATCGTTGCATAGTTCTGCATAACATCCTTACTACTCACTTCTTTTGCAGAAACAGATAATGAAGATAGTGAAAGCAGCGTAGTTGAAACCGCTACAAGCAAGGTTTTTCTGAAGATAATCATATATTCTCCTGTGTTAATAATAAAAAATGTACGGCTCGTGCCGAGGCTGCTCACTGGCTTACATTTAAAAAATAAAAATTCTTTTAGTTCCACCTTCCCTAAAAGTTATATAGATTCTAATAAACAATCAAGCCCTATCAAAAACCATAATACAGTACCTCCCCTTCTTTGGAGTCTTAAATACTGACACCCCTAGACGAAACACTAACCACACTCTCAACAACAATTCAAACAGCCAACTTCTTTTATCAAAAACCCTTACTGTAAACAATAATCATTACTATTTGTGCTTTCAAGTAAAAACACCTCTTTTTACTATGAAAAAACAAAAGAAGAGACATAAAAAAGGCATATAACTAGGCCAAATAAAAGTAGAAAATACCCAATGCTATAACAGAATTACGTTAAGAAATTGACTCCAAGCAATCACCGACACTAATTATTCCAGGCTGCTGATGTATTACATTTATTCCAAAGAAAACCTTATTATCCCATTTACGATAACTAGATAATGTTGCAATAGGCTCTTTCCCTACTCGCTTTCCAAGATCAGGATCAACCATTGGTATTGGGCAACGACTACAGAGTTTCACCCCTTTCATCGGCACTCCTGAAATTAAAAAATCTTTTAATTTATCCTCAGCATAAGCTTCACAACCAGCAATAACCACATTAGGACGAAAACGACGCATATCAACTTCTTCATCCAGCCGTTGATTCAAGTCCTGCAAAGACTCCTCCGATATAAATAACATAGGAAAACCATCAGCAAAGCCAGTTCGCTCTCCCTCCTCTGCAAATTCAAGGTCACATTGACGTACTACTTCATCAGCAATATAAACTAGGTGACAATCTACCCCCAAACAATCACTTAGCCAAGCATCACTTTCTGCACCCACTTTTTGTACTTGAAGCTGATCACCCCAGATAATAACGTCCATTTTTTCAGCGTTTTTATCTATCGCTGCCACCACATGCGGTACTTTATGGTCCATACTCAACGTTAGTTGACCATCTTTCGTTAAACTCGTTTTAATTAAAGCCATTTGTGGCAGCGTTCGCTGAGAAAGAAATTTACCTTCAGGTGATACCAGCATCCAGCGTCGATCATATTTCAAGCCCATAGCATCAACTTCAGATTCTTGTAGCTCTATCCCTGCTAATGATTTTACGGGGTAAACAATCAATCTTGTCACTATCACTTTACTGGTCATTTATTCATATTCCATTGTTTATTTTACTCAACTTCAGAATAATTGAGTATTAGAGTTTACTAATATATAATTCCCCACGTATATACACGCTGGGAGCATCTTACAACTACCTCGACACATAATATAACAACGGAAAGAAAACATGGCTCAGAAAATTACCATTATTGGCGCTGGTTTTGCCGCATTAACTGCAATCAGAGAAATTCGCAAAAGCGATAAGACAATTAACATTACGTTAATAGCCCCAAAAGCTGAGTTTATTTATTACCCTAGTTTAATTTGGATTCCATCTGGCCAACGTACTGGCGATGATTTACGCATAAACCTTGAAGCATTTCTAAAAAAACATAATGTTAACTTTCATGCCGGCCGTGTAATTGCAATTAAAGAGGGTGGGCGCACAGTTATTACTGACAATACAAATAACTCTGATAGCAATGAAATTAAAAATGATGCTCTTTTAATCGCCAGTGGTGGGCGCTTCATCAAGAAATTACCGGGTATCGAGCATGCCATTACAATATGTGAAGGCATAGAAGCGGCAGAAAAAATGCGTGATAAAATCAAAGCATTAGATGGGGGCATAATCACACTAGGCTTTGGAGGAAACCCCAAAGAACCTTCTGCAATGCGTGGTGGACCAATGTTTGAATTACTCTTCGGTCTAGACGCACAATTACGTAAGGAAGGCCGACGAGATAAGTTTAAATTGATCTTTTTTAGTCCCGCACAAAAACCGGGGGCTCGCTTAGGCGAAAGTGCGGTTAAAGCTATCCTCGGAGAAATGAAGAAACGTGGTATCGAAACACACTTAGGCCACAAACTACAGCGCTTCAGTGAAAACAAAGTAATTACCGAAGGGGGTGAAATTGATACTGATCTCATTATCTTTATGCCTGGAATGACAGGTCCTTCTTTTGCCGCAAATACAGAAATGCCAATAAGTCCTGGTGGATTGATTGAGTCGAATATGAATTGTCAAATTGAAGGCTTTGAGCATTGTTATGTTGCTGGTGATGCCGGCAGTTTCCCCGGCCCAGACTGGAAGCCCAAACAAGCACATATGGCAAATTTACAGGCAGAAGCTGCAGTCAATAATTTACTGGATGGCTTGAAAGGTAAAGCAGCAAGCCATACATTCAAGTACGAACTTGCGTGTATTATCGACTCTAATAACAAAGGAACGCTCGTATTTCGCAATGATAAACGTACCTTTTTCATTCCACCTTGCCGTTTATTGCATCTAGCTAAAAAAGGCTTCGAATGGAATTATCTACGACCATATCGCAACCCATAAGCCTTTATAAACACTAACTTAATAGACATCAGATATTTCACATGCTTGCACAAATACCCGTAAATTACATAGAACCCGTATTTCGACCACCCAGCGAAAGTCGCTCACTCATATTGCAAGTAACCAATGGATGCAGCTGGAATAACTGTACATTTTGTGAAATGTATACAGCACCACAAAAAAAGTTTTCTCCCAAGGCTGAAAATAAAGTGCTTGAAGAAATCAAACGCTGTGGGCAACAACTTGGACAAGTTCACCGCATCTTTCTTGGTGATGGTGATGCTATGGCACTCTCTGTTCGTCGCCTTAAAACTATTTTAGAAGCAATTAAAGAGCACATGCCCTCAGTAACTCGTGTCTCAGCTTATTGCCTCCCTAGAAATATAAAGAAAAAATCAGTAGAAGAATTGCGAGAATTACGCGAGCTTGGTTTATCTCTGATCTATATTGGTGCTGAATCAGGCGATGACGAAGTACTAGAAAAAATTAATAAAGGTGAAACATTCGAATCAACAAAAGACGCGATTCTTAAAGCCAAAGCGGCCAATATCAAATCATCTGTAATGATTATTAATGGTATGGGCGGCAAAGAATACAGCAGACAACACGCCATTAAATCTGCAGAACTTGTGAATGAAACCCAACCTGATTATATAGCGACGCTGGTGTTATTCTTCAGTCATGGTAAAGAAAAAGTTGAAACAGGTTTTGGAGGTACATTCACTCCCCTTAATACAAAAGAACTCTGCGAAGAAATGCGTCTTTTCATTGAGCACACACAGTTAGAAAAATCAATTTTTCGCAGTGACCACGTTTCTAATCATCTCATATTAAAAGGTGTCCTTGGGAAAGACAAACAAGACATGCTAAATGATATTGATGGAGCCATTGAATATTTCAAAGCACACCCTGAGATTCAGCACCAAGTGACTAGCTTCTAGAGTTACTCGCTCGGCTTTAGAACAGCCCTTATTATTTCCAAGCCCTCTTTACTGGCAGGATTTTGCTTTTTGAAAAATTTGTGCTTATTTTCTCCCAGCAATTTACTGAAATAATTCATATTGATTGGCAAGGGTTATCCGTGATTTTACCAGTAAGCCTTTCACCCTCTTGGTTGGCAAACTTTATTAAACGCTTGTCTTTATAAACAGTTTATCTGAGATTGGTGTGATCTGCCTGTACTGCAAGCAAGGTAGATTTTCGTAAAGTTATCAAATACAGCAACAATAAGCCAAAGCCAATCAGTGTAAGCTTTATGCTTACCTTAAACATATATTCACACAATTACCAAAGGCTCAAACAACTGAAGCTGTGGATCAGTTATTACCTTGAAATAAAAGGGTCTAATTGGTTTGGCACTTACCGATGAAGTACAACCGTACCTAGATTAAATGCCTTCTTTATAAAAAAACCGCTATAAGTAGGGGGGTGGCTTTTGCTGTTTCTCTGATATTGACCTAAAGCGTTTATTTAAGATCTAAGCCCACGACTTGGAATAATTCATCACCGATATACAATAAGGGCAACCGATTGCGCAGCCAGGGTGGTACCCCCTCTTCCTGAAAAATATTTTTTAAACTTAAATGACCTCTGTTGGGTATTCTAATTTTCTCTCCCCCCTGACGAAATCTGACAGTAACATTCAGTGCACCTTTAGGTAACTCTTCAGGGGAAATGGTAAGGTTTAAGGGGTTTATTGTTAAAGGTGAGCGCAAGTCCCACTTAATGACTCTAGTTGCATCATGCGGCAATAAAGGCTCAGATAGGTACAGGTGATTTTGAAAGCGTCTAAGCTGAGCGCCTTGCCATTCCAGTAGCGGCTGCGTATCTTGATCGGCTTCAATAACATCAGAGAATACATGCTGAAGTTTTTTCTCTGAAAAATAAGAAAAGCCATTAGCTGCAATCCAATAACGTATCACCAATTTCTGTTTCGCTTTGCTTAATGTCTTTAAACGACTTATTGATAAAGCCTTCTTTTTATTATCATAAACTTGTTTAAATGCCTGTTCTGCAACTTCATTTAAGATTTCTTTTGCTTCTGACTGAATCGAAGCAGCACGCGCAATAGTCTTATCAAGCCCTACCCAACGCTGGTTTAGCTGAGGGAGTATTTTTTGTCGTAAATAATTACGATCAAATGAGTCATCAAGATTACTTGGATCTTCAACAACCGCTAACTGATATTTTTCAGCATACATTTCTAATTTTTTTCTACTATAAGAAAGCAGCGGTCTCAGTAATTGATATTGTAATTCTTTAGGTCCAAAAAGTCTTGAAACAGGCATTGAAGCCAAACCATCAACCCCTGCCCCACGAAACAGGTTCAACATAAATGTTTCTACCTGATCATTCAGATGATGTGCTGTAAGTAATGATTCATTTTCTTCTAAGGATTGATGAAGCATTTTATAACGTGCTGTACGTGCAACTTCTTCTACACTTTCACCTTTCGCTATCGTTAGATTAAGTGTAATTACTTCAAGTGGTACACCTAATGCCATACAGATTTTTTCACAATGCTCAACCCAGCGTATAGAACTTGCTTGCAAACCATGATTTACATGAATTGCTCTAAGTTGGTGTCGAGCATTTGGATGTTGTGATAATAGGTGGAGCAATACATGAGAATCAAGCCCACCACTATAGGCAACAACGAGCTTATTATCGGGCGCATATGTTCTTATAGATTGATAGACATCACTACTGCTTATCATGATAGAGTTACTCAATATTGTTTTAACTCAACAGCTTAAAGCACCTATCGTGAACGAGAAATGCGTTAATTAATAAAGCAGTAACAGTCACATTTGTACCCTACTTAGGATTCAAACTGACCAAAACTCATAAGCTTTTGATAGCGCTTTTCAAGTAATTGATCTGTACTCAAGGCGCGTAACTCTCTCAAACTGGCTTCTAATGCTTCGCGAATACTCTCTGCAACGGCATCATAGTCACGATGTGCCCCTCCCAAAGGCTCAGCGATGATACGATCAATAAGATTCAGTTTACTTAATTTATCCGCAGTGATACCCAAAGCTTCAGCTGCTTCAGTTGCCTTGGCTGCATCTTTCCATAAAATAGAGGCACAACCTTCAGGAGAAATAACTGAGTAAGTACTGTATTGCATCATCATCACACGATCAGCGACTGCGATTGCTAATGCCCCACCAGAGCCACCTTCACCCATAATAATAGATATTATCGGTGTTCTTAATTTAGACATTTCAAATAGATTTCTGGCAATTGCCTCACTTTGCCCACGCTCTTCAGCACCTATACCTGGATAGGCACCCGGAGTATCGACGAATGTTAGGACGGGCAGATGAAACTTTTCAGCCATTTTCATTAATCGCAAGGCTTTGCGATACCCTTCTGGGCGAGGCATACCAAAATTACGTTTAATATTTTCTTTCGTATCACGCCCCTTTTGATGACCAATAACCATTACAGGATTACCATCAAAACGAGCCATACCCCCTACGATAGCTTTATCATCACCATAGGCTCTATCACCATGCAACTGCTGAAAATCAGTACACACTCGATCAATAATGTCGAATGTGTATGGACGCTTTGGGTGTCGTGCTAACTGACCTATTTGCTTGGAAGTAAGCTTTGAAAATATAGATTTGGTGAGTGTGTTCACCTTTTCTTCTAAGCGCTCCACTTCATCACCTAGATTGACATCAGAGCTATTTACGTGGCGCAACTCATCTATCTTCGCTTCTAACTCAGCAATCGGCTGCTCAAAATCAAGGAAATCTGGATTCATATTATTACTTTTTAGATAGTACTGTTATTTTTTTTCTTCATTTGCAATTTCTTCATGGACTTTTTTCATATCGATATCTCTAATTTTACCGATAACATCTTCTAATTGCTCTGCACTTAACATACCTGGCTGAGAAAAAAGTACCACTTGCTCACGAAAGATCATTAATGTTGGAATTGAGCGAATCTGAAAGTGCCCTGCTAATTCTTGCTGAGACTCTGTATCAATCTTGCCAAAAACAATATCTTCATGCTTATTTGATACTTCTTCGTAGATAGGAGAAAAGGATTTACAAGGGCCGCACCACTCTGCCCAAAAATCGACGATAACAATATCATTCTTTTCAATAGTCTCTTCAAAAGTCTCTGCTGTAATATCAATAGTAGCCACTATCTGCTCCTGTTTTAGTAATAAATGAATATGCTGTGAAATATAAGGTTTAGCGCAAGGAATAGCAAGTTACTGTACCTTGCATAACTATTTAATTTAAAAAAATTTATGATCCCCAGACAGGGACAATTTTATGCGGTATATCCAGATGCTCAAGAATTCTGGCAACCATAAAGTCTATAATATCCTCTAAAGATTCAGGCTTATGATAAAAACCGGGGTTCGCTGGCATTATGACTGCCCCCATGCGAGAGAGCTTCAGCATGTTTTCCAAATGAATATCAGATAATGGTGTTTCACGCACGACCAAAATGAGCTTCTTGCGCTCTTTCAACGCAACATCAGCAGCTCGCTCTAATAAGTTTTTGCTGCTTCCCATCGCTATAGATGACAATGTTCCCGTAGTGCATGGACAAACAACCGTAGCATCTGCTACACCACTACCACTCGCTACAGGTGCCATCCACTGCTCTCGCTCGTATACTTTTAATTGTTTTGGGGTCGCACCATAAAGTTCACTAAAAAAGACTTCAACATCTGCCGCTCTTGAGGGAATTTTTAGTGATGTCTCTGTATTAATAACAATTTGAGCAGGTCTGGAAAGTAACAATGTTATATTTTTTTTGGCTTTAACCAATTCTTCTAACAAACGCAAACCATACTGAACACCAGAGGCTCCTGTCATAATTAATGTAATAGATTGAGTTGACATTAGTTTTTTAAATTTTCCAGCCTGTGTAATAATTTGTCATGGATACCGTCAAAGCCACCATTACTCATAACCACGACATGATCTCCGCTTTGAATATTTTGCATAACTGATTGAATTAATTGATCAACATTACTGTGTAAACTTGCCTTATCTCCTAGAGAGTCAATAACATCCCTCATATTCCAATTCACTGTATCAGGCTGAAATAAAATAACTTGATCTGCTTCTTCTAATGATTTTGCTAAGGTTTGTTTGTGTATACCTAATTGCATGGTATTAGATCGAGGCTCAAGAATAGCAATGATTCTCTGTCCAGATACATTTTCTCTAAGGCCTTTAAGTGTTGTCTCAATTGCCGTTGGGTGATGGGCAAAATCATCATACACACGAACACCATTCACCTCTCCACGCAGTTCCATACGCCGTTTTATACCTTTAAACTCAGAGAGTGCTTCTATTGCAAATTTAGTTGGTACGCCTGCGTGTCTTGAAGCTGCTATGGCTGCTAATGCATTGGCAACATTATGCTTGCCCAATAATGACCAACTGACAACACCTTGCTCCTGACCATCAAAAAACACCTTAAACTTACTTCCATCAGACTTGATATAGTCAACCGTCCAAGCCTTGTCTGTACCATTAGTGCTATCAACATCAGATGCAGAGAAAGTTTCTTTTGGTGTCCAACAACCTTGCTCTAAAACATCGCTGATATTTTCTTCATCATCATTTAAGACAATCAACCCGTTCTGAGGAATCATTCGAATAAGGTGATGAAATTGGGTTTTTATTGCATTTAAATCAGGAAATATATCTGCATGATCATATTCCAAATTATTTATCACCAAAGTACGGGGGTGGTAATGTACAAATTTAGAACGCTTATCAAAAAAAGCTGTATCGTATTCATCAGCCTCTACAACAAAAAAAGGAGAATCTCCTCCTAATCTAGCTGATACCCCAAAGTTTTCTGGCACCCCGCCAATTAAAAAACCCGGACTCAAGCCCGCATATTCCAAGATCCAAGTTAGAATACTTGCTGTCGTTGTTTTACCATGAGTTCCCGAAACCGCTAAAACCCAGCGATCTTTAAGAATATTTTCATACAGCCATTGTGGGCCTGAGGTGTAGGGTAAATTCTGATTGAGAACATACTCAATAATCTCTTTACCTCGACTCATTACATTACCAACGACAATCTTACTCTGCTTTCTAGCCTCTGACTGATGTTCTAACTCTAACTCTGACTCTATCTCAGCCAAGTGTTCTTTCTTGAAACCTTGATCTAGCTTTATACCTTGAGATTCCAGCATTGTGCTCATTGGCGGGTAGACATTTTCATCTGAACCACTAACCGTAATACCAGACTCTCTCGCCAATAACGCAATACCACCCATGAAGGTACCGCATATTCCCAAAATATGAATACTCATTTTATGATTTAACCTTATTCACGTTAAAGATCATCTAGACTTTCTAATTGATCAATGAAATCAGAGGCAGAATCACTAGAAGATTGACCATCAGTAATTAAATAGTCACGACGCTGTAACCACGCATCTCGAACAGCAATATATTGATCATTTGAAATATCTTCGAATGCTTTTTCTTCATCTAATAGGTCTGCTCTTTTGTCAATTTTCTCAAACACGAAATAATAGAGACCATCATCAGAGTAGTTAGTGAGATCTGTGAGTCTATCCACAGTAAATTTTGCCCCTGCATCACGCATAGTTGATGGCCCAAAAAAAGGTAACATGACATAAGGGCCTGATTCTACACCCCAATGCGCAAGTGTTTGTCCAAAATCCTCATTATGTTTTTTCAAACCTGCTGCAGAAGCGATATCTAACAAGCCTAAAAAACCAAATGTTGAGTTAAATACAAATCTCTCCGTATCGTTAATGGCGTCATCCACCTTGAACTGCAAAAGATTATTGAATACATTACTAACATCATCTAGATTAGAAAAAAAGTTAGTGACACTGGTATCAACAAACTCTGGAGTAACAGCTTTATAGCCTTTGGCTACAGGTTTTAAGAAATGCTTATCTAAACCGACATTAAATGAATAAATTTTACGGTTAATACTTTCAAAAGTATCTATATTGCGTGGTTCAGCAGCAACATGGAGACCTGAAAACTTTACTCCATTCCCTTTTGCAGTTTTGTTTTGACTGCATGCTGATAAAGACATCAACAACACAATACTTAATATTATGAATTGAGGTATTTTTTTGTTTTTTAATCCCATACTTCATCTTCCTTGAGAAATAGAGTTTATTACCAGAGGTTGTTAATAAACTTATAATTATGCAGTGAAGGGGATTATAAATAAATTCTGTAGATAAATATTATTATATGCGGATTTCTTACTTTTAATTTTCTACCATGTCATGGATAGTATTATCTAACATATGATTTTTGATAACAGTTTCCAATGGGCCAGGACGTGCAATTCCATAGCCCTGACCATAATCAACACCCATTTCTCTCAGCAAGTGAACAATTTTTTCATTTTCCGCATGTTCAGCGATCACTTGAAGCTTCATTGTATGGCCCACTTGATTAATTGACCGAACCATTGTTTTGGCAACTTCATCATCAACAATACTTTTGACAAAACTACCATCAATTTTCAGATAATCAACATCCAAAGACCTCAAATAACCATACGAACTCACACCTGTTCCAAAATCATCTAATGAGAACTTACAACCCAATGCCTTTAAGGATGACATTAATGCATTGATTGACGTTAAATCCTCCACAGCCACCTGCTCTGTAATTTCAAAGCACAACATCCGTGGATCCACACCAGAACTCTTGATTTCCTTAGTAACAAAATCAAGAAAGTGCGGATCATTCAAACTTTGTCCAGATAAATTAATAGCGAAAATAGGAAGTGGATTCTGCTCAGGTAATACGCTGATTTGTTTCAATGCATTTCTAATCACCCATTTATCTAATTCAGGCATCATTGAATAATATTCAGCTGCAGAGATAAATTCATCAGGTGATATAGGATTACCCTTTTCATCAGACAATCGAATCAATAATTCATAATGATAGAAAGGTTTTTTATATTCACTGGAGCTTAATGGGTGAATAGGTTGTGCATGCATTCGAAAACGGTGTTCCTGAAGTGCCTTCTTAAGAATCATTACCCACTCAAGATTACCTTCCATCTTTTGAATTTCCAGGTCTTCTGACTTATAAGCTGACAAACGATTACCACCACGCTTACTTGCCAAATTACATGCAGTATTAGCCTCTGAAATTGCTCTGGTTGAGGAGGTAGTTTTTTGATCAACCAGTACAAAACCACAACTCATCGTGATCGAGTACTGCTGACCTCTAGACAAAAATTTATACTCAGAAATATCTTTTAGAATATTCTGAATAGTTTTAATTGCAGAAGTTAACTTTCGCTCACAAAAGACCACTGCAAAATCATCAGCTGCTACCCTTCCGATGATATCCGAGGGTGTAACTAAATGATTCTTAATTTGCTCTCCCATACTGATAATAAGATTATCAGTACTCGCGTAACCAATGCTATCGTTAATAGCCTGAAACTGATCTATTGAGAAATAGGCTAAAACATGTTTTGAATTGTGCTTATGCGCACTATCTATTAGCTGTTTTACTTCGGCATCAAATGATTTACGGTTTAACATACGCGTTAATCCGTCATATATTTCCAGATTGGATAATTTAGACTCGAGCGCTTTTCGCTCTGTAATATTATCAAGAACCAGTAATATATGATCATGCTCTTGATCATCATATCGCCTCAAAGAAATAAGGCTAAGATCAATAGAGACCGTTTGATTCGAGGATGTCTGCAATAAACAATCTCGAGTCACCCGTTCCAGTATAGGAGTAGCATCACCATTCAAAATACCTTGAAGTACTCTTCCCGTATTAGAATTAAGTAGAGTAAATACTTCAGTATAATCACGCCCCATAACTCGCCTAAGTTTGCAACCCAGCATATTCTCAGCTTCTGGATTAAGATAGACAATTTTATTATCAATATTGAGTATCGCTATGGGTTCAGGCAGTAACTTATAAGCATTTTCCTGACAATTATGCAGTGATTCTTCAGCTTTAGATTTACGTTTATTATCTTTGAAAAAAACGTAAAACCCCATAGCAATAATAAGCAACATCAAGCCAATTATTATGAAAAAAAGAGTATTTATATCTGTGTTAGGCACAATATATTATATTTATTATTAGAGGGGAATAATCTCAATGTGTCACTTAGACTCGTGAGATTTTCGCACAAATTTGCTGAACAGGAACTTAACCCCTAAGTTCTCTTAATATCATTTTACTTTATAACAACCAAAAAAGACAAAGGGCCAATCGTAAAAAAGCCGCCTTGATAACAAGGCGGCTTTTTATCAAAAAGAAAAAATTATACTTTTTCTTTAATTCTTGCAGCTTTACCAGTGAGACCACGTAGGTAATAAAGCTTTGCACGGCGTACATCACCCTTACGTTTTACTTCAATACCAGCAATTGTGTGGCTATACGTTTGAAAAACACGCTCAACACCTTCTCCGTAAGAAATTTTACGTACAGTAAATGCTGAGTTTAGGCCACGGTTTCTAATGGCAATAACAACACCTTCAAAAACCTGAATACGTTCACGTTCACCTTCTACAACTTTTACTGAAACAGCAACTGTATCCCCAGGATTAAAATCAGGAACTTCTTTGCTCATTTGCGCGGCTTCAATTGCCTGAATAATCGTACTCATGTTTATACCTCTAAACCTATGTGTTATTTCTTTAAATTTTTTAAATATTCATTAAGTAACTTTTGATCATCATCACTTAACGCTCTTTTTTCTAGTAAATCAGGACGTTTTTGGAAAGTCCTCCCTAACGCCTGCTTTCTTCGCCAGCTAGCAATCGCTTTATGATTACCACTTTTCAATACTGCTGGCACTTCTAAATTTTCAACAACCTCTGGCCTAGTATAATGACCATGATCCAATAAGTTATCACTAAATGAATCCTGTTCTGCTGATTCATTATGCCCCAACACTGATGGTAGCAGACGGGTTATCCCATCAATTACAACCATTGCGGCAAGCTCACCACCACTTAAAACATAATCACCTATCGACCATTCTTCGTCGACTTCTAATTCAATTACACGTTCATCAATACCTTCATATCGACCACATAACAAAATCAGAGACTGCTCTTCAACCGAGGCTTTAAGCAACATTGATTGGTTTAAAGGCTTACCTTGGGGACTCAAGTAAATCACTTTAGTCTTTTTAGGAACATTTTTTTTTACTTCGCGAATCGTTTTTAATAAACAATCCACCTTCATAACCATTCCCGGACCACCGCCGTAAGGACGATCATCAACGGTTCGATGAACATCCTCTGCTTGATCCCTAGGATTCCAACAATATAACTCAATTAAGTTACGTTTCTTTGCTCTACCTGTTACACCAAATCCTGTAACTGTATCAACCATTTCTGGCATCAATGTAATAACATCAAAACGCATAAGAACCTAAAATTCAGGATCCCAATCAACGATCATCAAGGATTCATCAAGATCAATTGACTGTATAACATCGCCCATTATATAAGGCAACATACGCTCCTTAATCTCCGTTCCATCTGTATCTTTAACGACAAAAACATCGTTACTACCCGTGTCAAAAAGCCAGTCAATCTCTCCTAACTTCACACCTTCCGTGGTTTCTACTGAAAGACCAATCAGATCCATCCAGTAATACTCACCTTTAGCTAGCTCCTTTAACTGATTCCTATGAATTGCAATTTTAGAACCTACAAATGCTTCGGCTTGGTCACGAAAGCGAGTATCTTCAAGTAAAGCAATAATATTCTTACCTTGCTTTTTACCATCAACAACTGTTAGCGGCTTCCAGCCATCATCTCTTCTCTTAATAAACCACTGTTTATATTCTATGATTTTCTCACGAGGAGAAGTATGAGAAAAAACCTTAACCCATCCTTTAATTCCATGCACTCCAGAGATTTCTCCCAGAATAATGTAATCACTAGATTGGCTCATACAGCCTGTCTATTAAGCGGCAGCTTTAGCTGACTCTTTTAATAAAGTAGCAACACGTGTAGAAAGTTGTGCGCCTTCTTTAATCCAATAATCAACACGATCCTGCTTAAGCTCTAAGCGAACTTCCTGACCAGTTGCACGAGGATTGAAAAAACCCAGTCTTTCAATGTATCCACTGTCACGTGGCTTGCGTGAATCAGTAACAACAATTTTATAAAAAGGACGCTTCTTAGAACCGCCACGAGCCATACGGATTGTAACCATAGTCTTAAAATCTCAATATAATGTTATATACCCAACATATTGTTACCTATAAATATGAATCACATAAATAAATAACAAAATATAAGTGCTAACTATCTTGCCCTAAAGCAACAGAAAAATAATCGCGCAATTCTACGCTTTTTATAAAAAAAAGAAAGTATATTTTTTAATGAAAGAAATGAAATCTACCAGTATTAACTCTCATAGATCATTCTAAACTTTAAAAATACCTCACTAACATTCAGATAGTGTCGATATTTAAAAAAACTACATACCTGGGAAACCACCACCGCCACCCATTCCAGGAGGTATTTGACCTTTCATTCCGCGCATCATTTTTTTCAAACCACCGCCTTTAAATTTTTTCATCATTTTACTCATCTGCTTATGCTGCTTGAGCAAACGATTAACATCCTGAATTTGTAAACCACAACCAGCAGCAATACGTTTTTTATGAGAACCCTTGATAACCGCAGGAAAACGTCTTTCCTGTGGAGTCATCGAATTAATAATAGCTACCATACGATTGACTTCTTTATCTCCAGCACCATTTTGAACAGCCTGAGTCATTTTACCCATACCGGGCAATTTATCCATTAAACCACCCATTCCACCCATTTTTTGCATCTGAAGCATTTGATTACGCAAATCCTCCAAATCAAATCCTTTGCCTTTATTTAGCTTTTTCGCTAATTGCTGTGCGTCTTTATGGTCAACTTTACGCTGCGCTTCTTCCACCAAAGAAAGCACATCACCCATACCAAGAATTCGAGAAGCCATTCTTTCTGGATGGAAAGGCTCTAGCTCATCAATTTTTTCACCCATACCGATGAATTTAATTGGCTTTCCTGTTACTTCTCGTACAGATAAGGCTGCACCACCACGCGCATCACCATCCGCTTTAGTTAAAACAACACCCGTTAGAGGCAATGCATCACCAAATGCTTTTGCTGTATTCGCCGCATCTTGACCTGTCATAGCATCAACTACAAACAAGGTTTCGACAGGTTTAACTGCCGCATGAATTAATTTAATTTCATCCATCATATCTGCATCAACGTGCAATCGACCTGCCGTATCGACCAATAGCACATCAATATGATTACGTTTAGCATAATCTAATGCAGCATTAGCAATCTCTATTGGTGATTGCTCTATGTCACTTTCGATAAAGGTTGCTTCAACTTGACCAGCTAATGTTTCTAGCTGTTTAATCGCTGCTGGACGATAAACATCACAACTGACCATTGCGACTGTTTTCTTTTCTCTTTCTTGAAGAAGCTTTGCCAACTTACCTGTAGTTGTGGTTTTACCTGCACCCTGCAAACCTGCCATTAAGACCACAGCGGGTGGCTGAGCATTTAAGTCAAGCGACTCATTAGCCTGCCCCATAATTTCAACAAGTTCATCATTAACGACTTTAACCAGTGCTTGACCAGGAGATAGACTCCCTTGTACCTCAACACCAATGGCGCGCGCTTTTACCTTATCAACAAATGTTCTTACAACAGGCAAAGCAACATCAGCTTCCAACAAAGCCATGCGCACTTCACGCATTGCATCTTTAATATTGTCTTCTGTTAGTCGAGCCTGACCTTTTAGCTTCTTGACTGTATGGGAAAGACGATCACTTAAATTTTCAAACATCTGCAAATACTCTTTTGTGTTTTATTCTTACGAGAAACTTCAATAATACTATTCTTTAAACTATAAATACGCTTTTACATCCACAACCTGAATTTTATCATCTCCAGAATTTAGTGGATCTAATAAGCACTTCCTTAGTATAACATTAGCTTTCATTACTCTATAATGAATATCTTGACTGGCGTACAATTATAATTAGAGACCAATAAACTTTCATCCATTTAAACCGTAGATTCTTAAATAGAGAATAAAGAACTTATAGACAATACCCCATGACAGCTAATTTACTAAACTTTGTGGCGATTATATTTTATTTAATCAGTTGGTTTATGATAACTGCCTGTGTTCGCTCTAGCATAGAAAGTTCTAATAACTGCAAAAACAAGAGACATTTCTTTTTTATCCTGTGGTTTACTGCTTTAGCAATCCATATCATAAGTATTCACCTACCTATGATAGATAATGAGCCCTTATCATTCAGTTTCTTCACACTATCCTCTTATGTCATGTGGTTTATCAGTCTCCTGTTGTTTATAACAACTATTAACAGAAAAATCGAATCATTAGCAGTCATTATACTCCCGATCACCATGCTCAGCATTGCCCTTAGCACCACCATCGGCACAAGCTCTGATAAAATTATAAACATGCATAGTGGCCTAGGTATTCATATTTTAATTTCATTGCTTGCCTATAGCGTATTAATGCTTGCATCATTTCAGTCATTATTACTGCACACACAAAACAAACACCTGCACAACCGTCAAAACAATAACTTTATTCGTACACTCCCCTCGCTGGAAGATATGGAGCACTTTTTATTCCGTCTCATTAGTATTGGCGTGATTTTATTAACCGTTAGCTTAATTTCAGGCTTTTACTATCTTGAAAACCTATTTGATTCTAATGTTGCACATAAAACAATACTATCAATTATCTCTTGGGTAATTTTTACTGCACTACTCCTTGGTCGATGGAAATATGGCTGGCGTGGAAAAACAGCCGTTCGCTGGACACTCTCCGGTTTTATCGTATTAGCTTTAGCCTTTTTTGGCTCTAAATTTATTCAAGAATATATTATTCATAAAGAAACCAGAGAAACTAGCACCCCCCTACTTATAAACAGAAATAGTTAATACCTTTGAATATCAATGAAACTCCAACTGGAGTACTGTTCCTGCTAATCATCATTCTATTTTTAATGTCTGCATTTTTTTCGGGAACAGAAACGGCATTAATGTCGTTAAATCGCTACAAACTCAAGCACCTTTCCAAAAAGAACAAAGGTGCGAAACTTGCAATGCGGCTACTAGAAAAGCCAGATAGACTTATTGGTATGATTTTAATTGGCAACAACCTTGTCAATATCCTGATCACTCAATTAGCAACCTATTTAGGCTTCCGTCTTGGAGGTAATGCAGGTGTTGCAATAGCTACTGGTCTCTTGACTCTAGCATTATTAGTCTTTGCTGAGGTTACCCCAAAAACAATTGCAGCATTACGCTCTGAACAAATTGCCCTGCCCGCATCTTATATTTATACGGTCATGTTGAAGTTTGCCTACCCATTGGTCTGGGTTATTAATCTTATTGCAAATACAGTTGTGCGACTGGTAGGTGTTGACCCCAATATTACCGATGATCAATCACTCAATTCCGAGGAGCTTAAAACCGTTATCAATGAAGCCAGTGGATTAATACCAAAAAACCACCAAGATATGCTAATGCGCGTGCTTGATATGGAATCAATCACCGTTGATGACATCATGGTTTCGCGCACAGATATCATTGGCATTAACCTAGCTGATGACTGGAAGAGCATTGAAGCACAAATTCTACGTAGTGATTTTACTCGCCTTATTATTTACCGTGGCAACATAAACAATATTATTGGATTTTTACATTTGCGTCGTATCCTACCCCTACTCCATAAAAACAAGATGACTCGTGAATATTTTGAGAGCCTCATATCACCTGCTCATTTCACTCTGGAAGGTATTCCTCTGACGCAACAATTAATTAACTTTCAAAATGAATGTCGCCGTATGTCACTAGTTGTTGATGAATATGGTGATATTCAGGGATTAATTACGTTGGAAGATATTCTTGAAGAGATTGTTGGACAATTCTCAACATCATCCGCCAGGCTCGATTACGAAGCAAAAGTAAATGAAGACGGCTCTATCTCAGTTGAAGGCGCTATGCATATCCGTGACATTAATCGTCAACTCAATATGAAATTACCCACTGACGGTGTAAAAACAATCAATGGACTCGTCACAGAAGAACTTGGACACATACCCACATCTGGAACCAGTATTTTAATTAATGATTACCCTATGGAAATCAAAGATATACAAAAAAACATGATAAAAACCCTGATTATTCATCCACGCATCAACAACCACAAACGTACGAGAAAACACTAGAAAAGCACAGGCAACCTGACATGATAATCAGAAACAATTACTCAAAAATCTGCTTTATTAACCAGTAAATTAATAGAAGGCGTTGATAAACTTACCGAGCGTATCAATTTCAAGGCACACGATGCACAAAAAGCGGAATTTACATAGAGTAAATGAGCATTTTGAGTACCGCGCAACGCAGAAATTGTCTCGCGCAAGTAGTTTTGCAAAGCTTTCTAATACACAACCCGAAACAAGAGCAACTCATCATGGCTAAACCTAAGACTCAATATCATTGCACTTCCTGCGGTGCCGTTCACATCAAATGGGAAGGCCAATGTGGCGAATGTAAAGAATGGAACACGCTTGAAGAAAGCACCATACAAAACACGTCTGCAACGGGAACCGTTGCCGCTAAAGGGAGTCGCTTTCACAGTTACTCAGGGGATGTTGGACAGATAAAATCAATCAAAGACATTGACCTAAAAGCCGTACCACGCACAAAAACAGGGCTATCAGAACTCGACAGAACACTTGGAGGCGGCTTAGTTCAAGGTTCTGTCACACTCATTGGTGGAGATCCGGGAATTGGTAAATCAACCATATTAATTCAAACACTTGCAAACCTGACTGGCTTACGCACACTCTATGTCACTGGCGAGGAATCTTTACAACAAGTATCCATGCGCGCCACACGTTTAGAACTTCCCACAGAGTCACTCAGACTACTGACCGAAACTTGTGTTGAGCGCATTATCGAACACGCTATGCATGAAAAGCCCGATGTAATGGTGATTGACTCAATTCAAACTATACATACCGAAGAACTCAATTCTGCTCCCGGTGGCGTCAGTCAAGTACGTGAAGCTACCGCAAGGCTTACTCGTTTTGCTAAACAAACCAATACCTCATTATTTATTGCAGGTCATGTCACAAAAGAAGGCACACTTGCCGGCCCACGTGTATTAGAGCACATGGTAGATACCGTCCTTTATTTTGAAGGCGATCCCGGAGGACGCTACCGCATATTACGTGCAGTAAAAAATCGTTTCGGAGCAGTCAATGAACTTGGGGTTTTTGCCATGACCGAAAAAGGCTTGATTGGTGTAAACAACCCCTCTGCAATCTTCCTCTCACGGCACGAAGAACCTGTTGCTGGCAGTGTCATTATGGTCACACGGGAAGGCACACGCCCCCTGCTCGTCGAAGTTCAAGCTCTCGTTGATGACAGCCATGGGCAGCAAGCACGACGTGTAGTTATTGGACTAGAACAAAATAGAATCGCCATGCTATTGGCCGTATTACATCGCCACGGCGGTGTATCCATGTTCGATCAGGATGTCTTTATCAATGTGGTTGGTGGTATGAAAATCACCGAAACAGGTGCTGACCTTGCAATGATACTCGCAGCACTATCAAGCTTTAAAAACCAACCACATCCATCAGACTTGGTTGTATTTGGAGAAATCGGGCTAGCTGGGGAAATCCGCCCCGTTCCTAATGGTGAAGAACGCCTTAAAGAGGCTGCTAAACACGGCTATAAACGCGCCATCATCCCACGCGGCAATATGCCACAAAAAACCATAGCAGGAATGAAAATAATGACAGCAAAACGCTTAGAAGATGCTTTAGATTATATTTAGAAAATCTTAAATGCCACCCCCCTACTTTGAGGCATTTTTTAAAATACTATTGGTCATCTAAATTATTTTCTAGATATAAATCAATGGATTATATAGTAAAACCAACTAAGAGGGACTGGCCAAACAAAAAAAGTAGAATTAACTTATCCTAATAAAACAGCCGTTCATTAGCTTTGCTATTGAACCCACAACATAACTCAACTATATTTATCCAAATCTATAATAAAAATGATACCTTAAATGAAATTTCGGTCTGACATACAAATACTCAGAGGTCTATCTGTGCTATTTGTCGTTTTATATCACTTAGATCTCAGCGTTCTTCATAGTGGCTTTCTAGGGGTAGATATTTTCTTTGTTATTAGTGGCTTTCTTATGGCCATTTTGTACGACGACAATAATAAATTATCTTTTTTTATAAGAAGAGCAAGACGCTTACTACCTGCATATTTTGTAGTAATAATCATTACACTAATTACATCATTTGCAGTTACCACACCAAATGAAACAGCACAAGTTACTTTGCAGGCAAAATTTGCAGCGTTTTTTTCCTCCAATATAGGATTTTGGCTACAAAACTCATACTTTAATAAAGCAGAATTTAATCCCCTCCTACATTTATGGTCGCTCGGCGTAGAAATACAGTTCTATCTAATTATTCCAGTGTTGTATTGGATATTCTCAAAGTCTAAACTACTCCTGCCATTAACAGCCATTCTATCAGTTTATCTTTGCTTCACAATCTTAGAAATATCCCCTAAAACTTCTTTTTTCATGATGCCATTAAGACTCTGGGAGTTTCTTATAGGGTATGGTGTGGCTCTTCATTTTACGAATAATGGTATTGTTAAAAATACAAACTATTCATTTGCAGGGTTAATATCATTATTAGTTTTAGTACTAATACCATTTATGGCCGTTAATGGGGAATCACAGAATATTATTTCTGGTCACCCTGGTCTCCATGCTTTACTTATAGTTTTAGCGACTTCTGGGGTGCTTATTTTTGGTTTACCTTCTACTTTACTAAAGACGAAAATGAGTAATATTTTTACTATATTGGGAAATTATTCATATTCTATTTACCTAGCTCACTTTCCAATAATAGTGTTATATCTATCAGTACCTTTTTCGGGAACCATATTACAACCAAAAAATTCAGGTGATACTTTTTTAATTATTTTATTAACAACAGTATTTTCATATTTATTGTATAACTTAGTAGAAAAACAATCTAAACGACTTCCAATTAAATTGATTGTAGTAGCGCCTATATTGCTTATTCTCCTGTTAACGAGCATCCTGCCATCTTTGGAATTAAAAAATACTCCAGTTAAGGAACAACATATTTTCAATGCCTTTACCGACAGAAGCGTATACAGATGTGGAAAAATATTTAGGATATTGAATCCAAAAGAAATTTCTTGCGAATTAACAAATACTCCAGAGAAACCCCAAAAGCGGTTTATGCTCATTGGCAATAGTCATGCAGACTCCATTAAAACCACCTTCACCAATGTCGCTAATGAAGAAAAAGTCAGCCTCTTTTTTATGGTTTCAAATGAACCACTTATGGAAGGAGGAGTGGCCTTAGAAACTGTTGAAGAAGAAATTATTAATAAAGATATTGATACGATCATCCTACACTACTCACCCTCAGCACTGAGTATAAAAATGATCGAAGATATTACTACTTTTTCTGAAAAAAATAATATAAATGTTGCTTATATTTATCCAGTCCCAATATGGGAAAAACATATTCCACAAATAATGTATAACAACATTATTAACGGTGATTTACTTCCTATTCAAAGTAGAAAAATGTATTTATCCCAAAATAAAAAACTCTTTAATGGCATTAATCAGATAAGAAATAAGAACTTTAAAACATACCAAGTCATTGATTATCTATGCAAAGAAAAGTGTAAATTTAGTACCATTGATGGCATACCTTTCTATTTTGATACAGAGCATTTAACTCTAACGGGAAGCAAAGAATTAATCGAACTTTTTAGAAAAGTAGTTAAAAATTAAAATGCAATATAACACTTTTACAGACAAGGGCCTCATAACAAAGCTAGCGTTCCTAACGACCCTATTTTTTATATTTTCTATCCCTTGGGGAAACGCACTTTGGGATGGCCTTACAAAAGTAATTGGTTTTATTGCGTTTGGTTTAGTTGGACTATCAGTTATTACCAGCGGATTCAAATCAACATTTAGTCTTTTTCATTTTTTTATTGCCTTATTTGTTGCTTGGCAAATAATATCATTATCTTGGTCTCCAGATTTAATTAATGGTGAGTACTTTTTAAGCAGTACCGTTCAGCTAATTATCATTGCTTTTTTAATTACTTTAATCATTGAGAACAGAGAGGATCTTTTATTAAGCTATCAAAGTTATCTTTTGGGTAATTTAGTTGGTTCAGGAATAATTATTTATAACTATTTAAATGGTATAGAGTCTCTCTACTACCAGCGTTATGCAATACCTGTATTAGATATTGATGGGCAATCAATTATGCTAGCCTTAGCACTTCCAATAGCTGCATATCTAGCAACACAGACAACAAATAAGCTAATAAAGCTATTTTATACAACTGCAATTCCTACCGTATTATTTGCTATCTTCCTAACAGGAACTCGAACTGCAGCAATTATTGCCATAATTGGTATTTTCTATTGGCTTTTCACTTACAGAAAATCATCACCCAGAGTAAAGATAATATTTTTTATTGTCTTTGTTTGTGCTTTAGCAATGGCTGTTTATCTAGCCCCCGAAGAATCAATAGAACGTATTCTTTCCTCCTCCCAGTCGATAAGTAGTGGTACATTAAATAACCGTACTGGTATTTGGACTGCGGCAATTGAACAATGGAAGAGTGCACCTATAGCTGGGCATGGTATTGGTAGCTTAACTTATGTTCTTAGCTCACTCCATGTCGAATATAACGGTGCTCATAATACTTATATCCACCTTCTTACAGAATCTGGAATTATTGGATTGGGCATCTATCTAGCAATAATTGCAATTATTATTATTTATATATTACATACAGACTTATCCGAGAAAGCTTTTCTCTTTTCTTTACTTTTTATGATTTTGGTTAGCCAAATAACGCAGCATACACATTTTAATAAAGAGACATGGTTTGCTCTAACAATGCTCGCTTTACATGCCTACTCATATAGTCGCCCAAATACTCTTATAAGAGATAATAGACACACCTAACCACCTTGACAGAGGTATAGTGCCTTTAAATTCTGTCACATGCTTTATAAGGCTTTGCAAAACCACCTGCGCGAGCCAAGTTCTGCGTTGTGCGGTGCTCAAAATACTCATTTACTTTGTGTAAACTCCGCTTTCTGTGCGCCGTGAAATTGACATGCTCGATAGGTTTATCAAAACCTTTTTAATTTAAACACACTAATACGAGCCAACTAAAAAGAAATATATCGCCCCGGTCGATGATTAATACTAATGGATAAGTTGATCACAGCAGCACCTAAAAAGGAAGCAATCACGATACTCGCAGAGCCACTAAAGATGGCCAAAGCAATCACTATAAAATCCAAAACCATTTGCGTCAGCCCTGCATTCCACCCACGTAAATCCTGTAGATAAAGCACCAAAATATTAAATCCACCCGTGCTGGAATGGTGGCGAAATAATTGAAGTAAACCCACACCAATTAATAATCCCCCCATAATCGCCGCAAAGTATGGATTGGTTTGCTCAATACTGATAAAACGAGGAATAATAGAAGTAAATAAGGAGAGTAAAGTAACGGATAAAATCGTTTTGAAAACAAAGTACTTACCAAAACGGAAATAAGCCAAGATATAAAAAGGAATATTAATAAGCATCATTGCCCAGCCCAAAGAAAACCCCGTCCAATAATGAATTGCCAGTGACAATCCCACCGTACCACCTGCATAAAGCCCAGCAGATTTAAATAAAATCACGCCTAGCGACACAAATAATATACCCGTAAGCAAACCTTGAGCATCATCAATGAATGAATGCTTACTGTCTTTAGGTGTAAATAAATGGTAGCGTAGTTGGGAGAGTAGTTTTGTTACGGTACTCATATTTCCTTGCATTAATTACTGAAGTGTAAATACACAATAAGGCATCTCAATAGCTTTTGACTCTAAAGCCCCCCCACTTATGGGCACTTTATCTATAAGCACGGGGATAGCTTATAAACCCACCCCCCGTACTTATGAGCTATTTTTTATACTAATAGATCAGTTTTTCTACATAGAATTAACGGACTATGACTTCATGTGCTTCATATCCTTCTTCATGGGCTTCATGGGCTTCATATGCTTCATATGCTTCATGCCTTTAGGTGTTAGCTCTTTTACACTTTTTACTGTGGCTATGCAGCTTTTGCTTGTACCATCGCTAAATGACAAAGCGAGCTTATGCTTCTCTCCCACCTTAATCGACTTTTTCATATCCATTAGCATGATGTGGTAACCCCCTTTCTTAAAGATATTAGCCCCTTTTTTCAGTGGATACTCTTTGATTTGTTGCATTACCATCGTACCATCTTTCATCTTCATTTCATGAATTTCCACATGATTAGTAACGGTCGGTGCCTTTGCTGAAACAAGAGACAAGGCACTATCATCTGACTTATTGATGGTTAAAAAAGCACCTGTTGCTTTTGCCCCTGGAATAGTTTCTTGTATTGCACAATTATTGAGTGACAGCGTATCCGTACTATGCTTAACCGTATTACCGCTACAAGCAGTTGATAATAATAGCGCACTGATGACGATGGGGGTTGTAATTCTGTTCTTGCTCATTCTATCTCTCCTGTTCATTAAAATTAGATGTTGTTTTAAGGCAATTAAGCCAGTTGTTAATCGAGTCAAGATCACGCAGCTTTCCCACACCTAGAAAAACAGCTTGATCTCCTTTCCATACCAGAGTACTGGGCAAACCCTGTAGAGACAAGCTTGATAGCAAGTCTCCTTCTGCCAGCCTTGAATTTAAATGTGTAATTTTGAGTGTTGATAGCACTTCATCAACCATTTTTGCATCATCACCAAGGTTTATTAATTGAATATCAGCCGTATTGATAACACTAAGCTCATCCAAAAGTGGTAATTCTGCACGACATGGTGGACACCAACTTGCCCAAAAGTTTATCAATGTAACCTTTGATGAACTTACTTTTGCAGGCCCTACCTTTTTATCAGCCAGATCTTTATTTTCACTAGCGATGACATGTTCTGTTGGTAGAGCCATCGCTGTTGTCTCGTCCAAAATGGACTGAATAACATAATGGTGAGCCTTTTCAGTTGGCAATAATTTAAAGGGCTTGGGTGTATCGCACTGGGCAAACAAAGCGGTGTTACCAACAAAACATAAAACCAATAATGCTAATCGAATTTTCATTATCCGCCCCCGCTATGGAATACTGCTTAAAATACGTTTTGCTAAGGTTTTACCGTCCATATTGTAGGGATAAGCATCTACTAGCTTACCTTCAGGCGAGTACAAATATATAAATGTACTGTGCATAACGGTATAGCCTTTGGGTAAATTTGGGGGCGATACGGATTTGCCTTCAAACAGGTAACCATAACTCGCGTGAAGCTGCTTAACTACATCATCAAGCAATGTGAAATTATCTGAGCGCAATCCTGTAATTCTTGAATCAAAATATCCCGTGTATTTTGTAATATCTGATAACGAATCTGCCAAAGGATCTATTGTTATAAACAGAGGCTGGATAAGTTTAACTTTTTCTGGTGTATTTTTATCCATGTCTGCCAAAGCTTCGCGAATATCATATAAGGTCGTCGGACAAATATCAGGGCAACCTGTATAACCTACGGCAATCAGTAAATACTTACCCGGCCAACTGTTTTGATTCACCTTGACAGGCTTATCATTGTCCATTTTATTTAATGAAAAAGTAAGTGGGTCAGCTGCTTGAGCCACGGGTAATAACAACCCCGAAATTAATAATACAAATGAACATAATTTTAATAAATAACGCATTTTTCTATCCTCCAAATTGCTGTTAGAGTCAACCTTGACGGCAAAGTTTCATTAATTTACAAATAGCATCAGCCACTTATGAGCCATCTAACAAGTAAAGTAGTTTACAAATAATAATGGCTTAATTACGTCACTACTGTGGTGTTGGGACATCACAAGCAATTCCTGAAAAGGTAACAGGAAAAACCAGTTTCTGTACAAGTTTTTCATCACTACCCTCCACACGATAATGTAAGATCATCGTTGTCTCATCCCTATTATTAAAAGGCTTAAGCGGAGTGACTAACATTATATGACGCTTACCTACGGCAAATGTTAAGCTCCCTCCATTCGGTGGAATCAAAAATTCTTTGTGTTCAACCATTTTTCCCACATTGCCTTCGATAATGCTTTCATGAAGTTCAACATGATCAAAGTCTTCATTTTCCACCTTAGTTAAATAAATATTTTTGTCAGTAACATTAAAAAACTCTCCATATGCTGCCATTACACGTGTATTAGGCGGCCCTAAATGTACCCAATAGTTAATAGGAACAGGTGGTTTTGTTTTTGAAACTGTTGGGACTGGGGCTTTATTCTTCTCTGCTTCTTTAGACCCTGTAGATTTTGCAACCTTTGACACCGTTTGGGTCTTTTTTATTTCTGCTATTGGCGCTACGTTATTAGTCTTAGCCTGTTTTATTAGTATTTCCACTCCGCCTGCTTCTTCAATTAGTTGGCGTATTTTAGCTCTAAAGATATCTTGCTTTGTCCCTGTGTATTCCAAAGTTCGTACGCGACCTTTGGTGTCCATCACATAAATATTAACCGTATGACCATAAACATACGCTGCATCTTTATCTTTATCTACAACGTCTTTTTGATTGATACGACGCATTTCTTTTGTTTTTACTTTTCCCTCACCGCTCGTTTTGGTGTAACTGGCTTGATACTGTTTTACAATAGCATCAATCTCAGCACGACTACCTGTCACTGCAGTAAAGTTTTTATTAAAAAATTGGATATATTCTTGTAAATGCTCAGGGGTATCGTACTCGGGGTCAATGGTAACAAAAACGACTTGTACCACCGCTTGCTCTTTTGGTGTCAGCTTTTCATAAACCTCTTTTAAATAGCCCAGTGTAAATGGACAAATATCTGCACAGTTCGTATAGCCAAAGAATAACAAGACAATCTTGCCATGATAACGACTTAACACAAATGGCTTTCCATCATCACCTACTGCGGTAAAATCCCCACCAACACCTCGCATAATTGGCAATGGTTTAGTAGCAGCTGTTACAGATTTATCAGTACTCGTCGATACGCTGTCAGCAAACGTCACACCGGTCAGTAATACAGTAAAAAAAACAAATAGTTTTAACATAATATTTTCTGCCAAGGTTGTGGGTTAGGAAGTAAGTGCTTTTCAACAATACGAATAATGCGCCAACTGCCATCAGCCTGGACAATATATTCAATTGTTTGCTCAATATTCGCAACCGTTGGAATACCATTTTCTTCTCCACTAAAGTCAATGGCTAATATCATAACACCCCGATTTGGGTCATTTTTATCACTACGATTAACTTTCATTTCTCGTAATAAGTATCGTCCTTTTCCTAATTGTTGTTGATGCTTAGGAAGTACAGCAGAAATATTGCCATTCACTTGGAAACCAGCCGCATCTATCTGGTAATTTACCGTTGTTTTCCAATCATCTAAATCTATCCAGCTACCTGCTTGCTCAACACCATTAAGATAAGCAAGCCAAGCATAAGCAAAGCCTCGCGTTTGATAGTAACCCTTGTTATTAAGTTGATGACCATCGGTAACACCTACAACATCTGTATTAGGGCTAGTGATTAATGATTGAATATCATTGGGTATCAGACCCTTAAATTGTATGCTTTCATCTAAAGGGCGCTGATAAATTTCCCCATTTTTATCGTATTGTAAATTGCCTTTAACACTAAAAATCAGGCTATTTTCTGTTGTTTTTAAAGCCGCATTATCCAAGCTAATCCCTATAATAGAATCGGGGTATTGACTCTCTCGATTGAGTTCTTGACGATAGAGAGGCTTGATAAAATAGCGTTCATCATCAATATGTCGCCCATACCAATTCATCACGAATGTTGCCGCTGTATTTAAAGACTTGGCATAAGCCAATGTATCAGAATCAAAGGAATCATCTGCCGCTTGTGCTGCTAAAACAAACAGTATTGCAGTCAAATAAAGTGTTCTTAAAAAAGTAAATTTCATAGAAAAACCCCGTATAAAATGACATGCGACAAATCAGCTCACTTCCTATAAGACCAGCATTGCTAGAAAGGCGTAAATAACCCCTCCCCACGCAAGAGAAAGAATAGAACGAGAGGGCTATAACACACGACCTAAATACGTACCTGGCTACATGTATCAAACCCTCTCCTACCCCCATTTCTTTAGGAGGGAAAACACCAACGTGCAGATACTGCATTACAACGCATATACCTGCCCTCACTAAAAATGACGTTCGAATACTCCCTTCTCAGAACTTATTCGTATTTAGTGGGTGCTTTAACCTGCTTCATCAAGTCATTATTCCAATCACCTTCAACACTAACATGACCTGCTGCTCCCAACTGGAAAGCTTCAATCAAGTTGTGGTTAACATAAGCATAAATACCCGGTTGTTTAAAGGTATACACAGCAGCAACAGCCTCACCACCAAATACAGGCCATGTCTCACGGTTAGTCAATGGCATATCATCGAATGAACCACCATGCCAAAAATAATCTGCATGACCACCAATCAAGTGAACACGAGTATCACGGTTAGCTTGAGAATGAATAAACATCACTGTGTCACCAACTTTGGCTTTCATTGCGCCCTCACCCGTTAATGCGCCTACCTTGCCGTTAAAGGTTAGATGTGTTGGAGTAAGCGTTTTAGTAACGTTTAAAACATCACCCATTGACTCAGATGGTGAATTATAGCGTTTGTACTTACCATCTTTATCTTGTGGAACATACCAGTCTTGCTCGCCAACATAGTAAGCTTTATCAATTTTGATCTCTTTACCTTCGTTATCTTTAATACCATCACGAGGTAAAATCATAACCGCGCCATTCATGCCAGATATAACATGATAAGGAACCATGATGCCACCTGGAGCACAATGATAAACAAATGTGCCTGACTTCGTTGCTTTGAAACGTAAGATAACTTCTTCACCCGGAGAAACATGAGTCAACGCACCGCCACCTAAAGCACCTGTTGAAGCATGGAAGTCAATATTATGAACCATTGTGTTCTTTTTAGGGTTTTTCAAAGTCAATTCAATCTGATCACCAACGTGAGCAACAATAAATGGGCCTGGCACACTACCATTAAACGTCAATGCCCAATAAAAAGCACCCGGAGCTACTTCTATCTCTTTTTCTTCGATAATCATTTCAACTTCAATGATTTTCGGCTCTCCCTCAGCTTTCCATGAAAACTCAGGAACCGCAGGCGGGCGAACTAATTTTTGTTTAACACGCTTCATATTCTCAACATTAGCTTTAGTGCCAACATCAAAACCTTTTAAACCACCCGAGACATTACCTCCTTCTTCTTTAGCACTAGCAACTGTAGGAGCAACCGCCGCGGCTACTGCACCAACTAATGCTGATTTCACAAATGACCTGCGACCTTCTTGTGTAACACGTTCTGTAGATAAATATTTCATGTAATTCCCTCTTATTCTAGTTAGCATAATAATCAATGCTCTTATGATAAGCCCCATTAGGAGCATATCGACCAACTCACTATACGCCTAGATACTACTCCCCACAATTAAAGATTCAATCCGATAACCAAACCTATCTCATCATTTGATGATTTTTTGGCGAAAATATGATAAATACCAACTTTTTATAGATGAAGGCTTTGACTAACCTACCGAACGTGTCAATTTCAAGGCGCACAGAAAGCGGAGTTTACACAGAGTAAATGAGCATTTTGAGCACCGCACAACGCAGAATTTTTCTCATGCAGGGGTTTTGCAAAGCCTTCTTACTTACGCACTTAAGCAACCACCTTTTTCATCTAAGACCACCCCCGCACTTATAGCCAGTTTTTTTATCGATAACTTAAGCCTATCGTACACCTTACCCCTGTAATCCTTAAGGCTATTTCAATCACCCATATTTTATGCTTATGAATGACTGAGTTTATGCAAATTGGCTTACACAAAAATAACCATTTGTGTATTATTTAATAATTTGAGAATAAATTATCATCTTGAATTTTATAAAAAATACCCATACATTAGCCATCTGATTTAACAATGAAAAAAAGTAGTAATTAGCTATGCCAATATATGAATATCAATGCCACTCTTGTGGAAATGAAATTGAAGTTATCCAAAAAGTAAATGATCCACAAATTACTGAATGTAGCGCTTGTGGGAAACCAGAAATGAAGAAGAAAGTCTCTGCGGCAGCATTTCGTTTAAGTGGTTCTGGCTGGTATGAGACTGATTTCAAATCTGACAATAAAAAGAATTTAGCTGGTAACGACAAACCTTCTTCAGATAAAAAACCTGAAAACGTCACAAAAGAAAAAACACCTGAAAAGAAATCTACTAAAGTTGAGAAGTAACGACAAATTTAGTTTTTAGTACACTTTACTTTTATCTTTGCAATAACAACATATTAAGGACCCTATTTTTTATGCTCAGTAAATTTAGAAAGTATATTATTACTGGGCTACTCATTTGGGTTCCCTTAGGTATAACCATTTTTGTTATCAAATTATTGGTTAACTTAATGGACAATACGATCGTATTACTCCCCCCGGCATGGCGCCCAGAAGCACTCTTTGGTTTTCACGTACCAGGCTTGGGTATTGTTATTAGTTCGATGGTTATTTTTATAACCGGCTTTTTTCTGACCAATTTAGCGGGTCGTAGAATTATTAATTTCTGGGAAAATCTGTTAGACCGTATCCCGTTGGTAAGAAGCATCTATTCCTCAGTAAAACAGGTTACATCTACAGTACTCTCATCAGATAACAATACATTTAACGAAGTACTGTTAATTCAATATCCACGTAAAGGGGTTTGGACCATCTGCTTTAAAACCAATGACAGCCCAAAGGTCTTTAGTAATGCAACTGAAAAAGAGTTAATCACTGTTTTTGTTCCCACAACACCCAACCCAACATCTGGTTTTATTTTGTTTGTTCCTAAAGATGAAGTAAAGAAAATGAACATGGATGTTGAGGATGCATTAAAACTTGTTATGTCATTAGGTGTGGTTACACCTGAAAGTAATGCTAAAATAACTACACATACGCCAGAATAAGCTTATACTGCGCGACTTTCTCCACTTTACTCCGTACCAAATTATGTCAAACGAATCCACTATCAAGTTCTCCGATCTTGATCTCAATGAATCAATCCTTAAATCTGTTGAGGAAGCAGGATATGAAGCCCCTTCTGCAATACAGGCAGAAACTATCCCGCACCTACTTGATGGTAAGGATTTAATTGGACAAGCACAAACAGGTACGGGTAAAACAGCTGCTTTTTCTTTACCCTTATTAAGCCGTTTAGACCTTACATCAAAAGATACTCAAATATTAGTTCTTGCACCAACACGCGAACTTGCTATCCAGGTTGCTGAATCAATGCAAAGCTACGCAAGACACCTTAAAGGCTTTCATGTTATGCCCATTTACGGTGGTCAAAGCATTGATATTCAGTTACGTCAATTAAGACGTGGCGCACATGTGGTTGTTGGCACACCTGGTCGTGTAATGGATCATTTACGCCGTAAAACACTAAAACTAGGCAATCTAAAAGCAATGGTTTTAGATGAAGCAGATGAAATGCTTCGTATGGGCTTCATTGATGATGTTGAAACGATTTTGAAAGAAACACCTAACACACGCCAGACTGTATTATTCTCAGCAACAATGCCCAGCGTGATTAAGCGTATTACCCAAAAATACCTGAATGATCCTGTTGATATCAAAGTAAAATCTAAAACCTCAACCGTTTCTACCATTACACAATATTACTGGTCGGGAAAAACATCATATAAACTAGATGCATTAACCCGTTATTTAGAAGCAGAAGAAACTGGCGGAATCATCATATTTGTTCGTACCAAGAATATGACAACAGAATTATCTGAAAAACTCGCAGCACGTGGTTACGCTTCTGTCCCATTAAACGGTGACATACAGCAGTCAATGCGTGAAAAAGTAATCAATCGACTCAAGAAAGGCAGCATCGACATTATTGTTGCAACTGACGTAGTCGCACGTGGATTAGATGTTGATCGTATTACCCACGTTATTAACTATGACATGCCTGCTGACAATGAATCATATGTACACCGTATTGGTCGTACGGGCCGTGCTGGCCGCAAAGGCACCGCAATACTCTTTATTCCACCTAATGGTCGTCGTCAACTACAGGGCATCGAACGTGCAACAGGACAAAGCATCGAGCCATTAGTACTACCTTCACCACAAGACATTAGTGAAGCACGCATTACTCGTTTTAAAGAAATGATCAATGAAACAGCAGAATCACAGAAACTTGATTTCTATGAAAAAATTATCGCTGATCTTGAAGAAGAAAATAAACTTACATTAACTGAGATTGCAGCAACACTGGCATTTTTAGTACAACGTGATCGTCCTTTATTGATAACACCACAGAGCAACATACCTGACGGTAAACTAGGCGAAGGTCGAGAGAGAAATGATCGCGGGGATCACAACAAGAATCGTCGTGAAAGAGGTGATCGCACGCGTGAGAACCGTGACAGAGCTCAAAGCTCTAAGCGTAAACGCGGCATCACACAAGCAGGTATGGTGACCTACCGCCTGGATGTTGGCAAAACACATGGCACAGAGCCAAGACATATTGTAGGAGCCATTGCCAATGAAGCAGGTGTAGAAAGCCAGTACATTCAAAATATTGATATTAATGGCACCTACACTACCGTCGACCTCCCTGAAGGGATGCCCAAAGAAATTGAAAAACACTTACAAGGCGTGCGCGTAATGGGGCAAAAATTACAATTACGTCAATTAACAGGCAAAGAGGACACAAGCGCAAAACCTGGTAAAAGCAAAAAGTCATCAAAGAAATCAGGATCTTAATCCTGATTTTTGCTCTTACAGATTTAACAAGAAAACAACTTTGAATTAAGTCAAATAACCTCGCCCTATTGTCTAATTGAGTGAAAGACTATTTCTACCAATAAAGATAGATAAAAAACACCCAAAAAAAGAAACAAAAGAGCTTATCTTCAAAGAGGCACTAAGTAGATTGGGCATATTTCAAATAAGCACCCAAAAACACTCCAATTCCTGTTTATACAGAAACTTCTCTATAAAATAAAAAAATCACTTTAAAAATAAGAATTTTCAAAAATCAACTAAGTAAGAAGTTTTGACTATTTGATAACCACCCCGATACAGGTAGCGAACAGATAAAAACGTTTAGATTAACGTCTTGAATGGCGTCCCCACGGGGACTCGAACCCCGGTTACCGCCGTGAAAGGGCGGTGTCCTAGGCCACTAGACGATGGGGACCTTGGAACTATTCGATTTTTTAGTGCTACATTATCCACATACATTGGGAATGTAAGCTTGTAGCTATTATATAAAAAATGGCGTCCCCACGGGGACTCGAACCCCGGTTACCGCCGTGAAAGGGCGGTGTCCTAACCACTAGACGATGGGGACACATATATTTTCATGTGCTTAATCTTGTTTTCACTCAATTAGAATAAGTAAAACTAGATTAAAGACGCTACTTTTTTATATTTGGATTTAACACATCTTCGTGTAAATCCTGCAATGATCTTTTCTTATTTAGATCAGAGTCATCGCGAGGTGAGAACATAACAGAGGTTGCCAACCCAGTAAATAAAAAAACAAAACCTGTTGGTACAGCCATTAAAAATCTCATTGCCCATTTATCATTACCTTGAAACATAAGGGTAAAACCCACTATGAATCCAATAACGGATAAAATCAAACCAATAATAAATAGTATCTGACCGATGCGTGCAAGTGTTTTCATGATCTAAGTACGCTCATCTCATTCAACTCTCGCTATTCATCAAACCATCTCCTTTTTAAGCGACACCAATATAAACATTATACTGGTGGAGCTAGGCGGGATCGAACCGCCGACCTCTGCAATGCCATTGCAGCGCTCTCCCAGCTGAGCTATAGCCCCACTGTCAAAGGAGCGCGAATTGTGAGGTAAATAGTAAAAGCTGTCAAGCATATTATATTGATTTTTAGCCTATTTTAACGGCTTTTTTCTCACTCATTTTTTAAACCACTAAAAAACCATGTAATTCCAGGTCGAAAAATAAAAGGAATACGAGACAATTTATTAGCCACAACTCATCCACCTGCAAATCCAAGCAAATACTTGCACCCAGCAGCTACAAAGCTTACTATTCCGCTTCAAATTTTATCGTAAATAATTGGGTTTTTACTATGCGTACACACCGTTGTGGATTGGTTGATGAATCACTAATGGATCAAGAAGTCACTTTATGTGGTTGGGTTAATCGTCGTCGTGACCACGGCGGAGTTATTTTTGTTGATTTACGTGATAGCGAAGGCTTAGTACAGGTTGTTTTCGACCCTGATGATAAAGCGATGTTCGAAAAAGCTGAAACAATTCGTAATGAACATATTCTGCATATTCGTGGCAAAGTATGTGCGCGCCCTGAGGGAATGATCAACGACAACCTAACCAGTGGTAAAATCGAAGTTTATGCACTTGAGCTAGAAACACTAAGTGCTTCTGAAACGCCTCCTTTCCAGCTAGATGACGATGTTAACGAAGATGTACGATTAAAATACCGTTACGTTGACTTACGCCGTGATGAAATGCAGCAACGCATGAAAACACGCTCTAAAATGACATCAAATATGCGTCGTTACCTTGATGATAACGAGTTTTTAGAAGTTGAAACCCCTATTCTTACCAAGGCAACACCTGAAGGAGCACGTGACTATATCGTCCCTTCTCGTACGCATCCAGGTAATTTCTTTGCTTTACCGCAATCACCTCAGCTATTTAAACAAATGTTGATAATGGGTGGAATTGACCGTTATTACCAAATGGCACGTTGTTTCCGTGATGAGGATTTACGTGCAGATCGCCAGCCAGAATTCACTCAGGTGGATATTGAAATGGCATTTGTTAAAAGTGAAGACGTAATGGCGATGATGGAAAACATGATTCGCAAGCTATTCAAAGATGTTGGTAATATTGATCTCGGTGATAAATTCCAGCAGATGTCATACGCCGAAGCAATGCATCGTTTCGGTTCTGATAAGCCCGATATGCGCAACCCACTTGAACTGGTTGAAGTTAGCGAACAAATGAAAGATGTGGACTTCAAAGTGTTCTCTGGCCCTGCAAATGATGAGGGTAGCCGAGTAGCAGCGCTTCGCGTACCTAAAGGGGCCGAGCTTTCACGCAAAGACATTGATAACTATACGAAGTTTGTTTCACGTTATGGTGCGCGTGGTTTAGCCTACATTAAAGTCAATACCTTGGCTGATGGCGTTGCAGGCTTAAACTCCCCTATTTTGAAATTCCTACCTGATGATGTGGCGATGAGCATCATGGAGAAGACAGGCGCAGAAGACGGCGACTTGATTTTCTTCGGTGCAGATAAAGCAAAAATTGTTAACGATGCATTAGGTGCATTACGCGAAGAATTGGCGAAAAACCTTGACTTATTACAAGGTGACTGGGCTGCACTATGGATTATTGACTTCCCTATGTTTGAATGGGATGAACGCGACAATCGCTGGCAAGCACTTCACCATCCATTTACCGCACCAACATGCAGCACAAAAGAATTACGTGCCAACCCAGGCGCGGCTCTTTCTGATGCTTACGACATGGTTATTAATGGCTATGAAGTGGGTGGCGGCTCGATACGTATCCACCAACCAGAGATGCAATCTGCTGTATTCGAGATGTTAGGTATATCCGAGCAAGAAGCAGAAGAAAAGTTTGGCTTCTTATTAAAAGCACTGACATTTGGCTGTCCACCACTAGGCGGATTGGCATTTGGCTTAGATCGCTTAGTTATGCTGATGACAAACACCGAATCTATCCGTGATGTAATCGCATTCCCGAAAACCCAAACCGCTGCTTGTATGTTAACTGAAGCCCCTGCAGATGTACCACGCAAGCAATTACGTGAATTAAGCGTTCAAGTAAAATTACCGGAAGCAGAAGGCAAATAATGATAAGAGGCTTATTGATTAAGCCACCCCCCTACTTATAGGGCATTTTTAGCTAATACGAAATATAGCATACGGGGCTTTCAGGCTCTGTATGCTGTTGACACTTTGTATTAGAAGGCTCAACGCATTCACCACAAATAATCATCATTTTTCTTACACACAACCTTCAATTTATCATTACCTTTAAAAAGCGACACCCTAAATAATATCCCGCAATGCATCTTCTAATTTGGCGTATTTAAATTGATAGCCTGCTTGAGTTATTTTCTCTGGAATCACTCGTTGACCGGATAGCAATAATTCCTCTCCCATTTCACCAAATAATCGTTTCACTATAAAAGCAGGCATCGGGAATATCGCAGGACGCCTTAAGACCTTTGCCAACGTTTTAGAAAAATCCTTGTTGCTTACTGGCTCAGATGCTGTTGCATTAATGGGCCCACTAACTGTTTCATTATCAACAGAAAATCTTATTATCCCAATTAAATCCTCAATATGAATCCATGACATCCATTGTTTGCCCGATCCTATTCGTCCACCCAATCCCATTTTAAATGACGGAAGCATCTTCGCCAATGCGCCCCCCTTTTTCCCCAGAACAATCCCTGTTCGCAGATAACACGTGCGAATACCCAAAGCTTCTATAGCCTGTGCTTCTGCTTCCCATTGCTGACACAACTGACTAGAAAAACTATTATCCGTCTCACCACTTTCATTGATTTTATCGTCTGTTTCTCGTAATCCGTAATAACCAAGGGCAGAACCACTGATGCAAACATCTGGCTTTATTAAGGCTTCTTTTAAATACTCATACAATGCGCGAGTAATATGAATACGACTATCAACAAGCTGTTGTTTTACCTCATCCGTCCAGCGCTTATCAGCAATACCTTGTCCCGCAAGATTTATCACTATGTCAAAAGATTGATCTGGATTTATCTCATCTAAAGAGCCGATAGTTTTAACTTTGGTTTTACTCTGAAAGTCCTCTCTTTCAGCATTCATAAGGGCTGCAAAGTGCTTTGCTGTAGCAACCTCATTACGTGTGAGAACAGTGATATCGTGATTTTCTAATAACAACTGTTTAACCAGTTCTGTCCCGATAAAGCCAGAACCGCCGGTTATGAGATAGCGCTGTTGATACATGGGACACACCTAAAATGAGAGTAGAAACAAGTGTATTATGACTGAATTAAGCCGTAAGGTTAAATTCGACTAGAAAACATTGTACGAAGGCTATGGCAAGAGAAATGAGCATAATGATTCAAGTTTTTCTAAAAAGTAAGGGGAACATCTGGGAAATTTATGCCATTTTTACCCATCGTAAGTCTTCATGCAAAGTATTCATTTTGTGAAAATTTAATCTGCTTCTACTTGAAAAAGTGTTTTTTACCCTGATATAAAATTACAGGTACAGGTTAATACCCTCCCCTAATGCACTGAGGTGCGTCAAAACGGGGATAGACAGTGGGGAATTAAACCTGAAAAATAATACAATCTATAATACATAAGAGGTAATACAAATGAGCAGTTTAATTCCACGTAATACTATTTTCGACAGCTTTTTTAACGATAATCAACCGGGATTTCTTATTCACCCATTACATGGTGAAGGTTTGCCAGACGCCGGACAGATAAAAATTGAAGTGAGTGAGCAGGATGATGCGTTTATTGTAACCGCCGAAGTACCTGGGGTTTCTAAAGAAGATATTGATGTTTCTGTTGAAGATGCAGTTGTAACAATTCACGCAGAAATCAAACAGCACGATGCACACAAAGAAGATGACAAGGTGTTACGCAGTGAGCGCTATTTCGGTGCAGTTTCACGCAGTTTCCAATTACCTAGCAAGGTGGATACCACTTCGACTAAAGCTACGTATGACAATGGAATATTACAACTAACATTGCCAAAACAAACAGGCAAAAAAGGGACTAAAGTAGCAATTGAATAATCCCGATTATAAATAGGCACATTTAAACCTAAACTACTGAGCCACCGTTGATGATGGCTCAGTAGTTTAGCGTTAAGCCTGTTGATTTTATCGTGGGCTTACCTTTTCTGCATTTCCCACATATCATTACTTCTCTTATAAGAAATGCCATAGCTCTCAATAGGTACTGAGCTTTTTATCGAATTAAGTCCACATAAAAACCTAGGAGGAAACTGATTGAAAGGCTTTACTCATGCCTTTAACCCAACGGCATGAAATTTGTTCTGCCAGTTTTGGAGTTTTTCAATACTGCCTGCTACGATGGCAAAATAAAAAGGACAGTTGCTATTTTACTAGATACCGCAAGGCTGTTATAGGCGAGTTGGTGCAAATTTCATCAGGGGACGAAAGTAATAAGGACTTTCATTAGACCCTGAATATCTACCAATATGCTATTTTTAAAATAAGCGAGTATCGTTTTTACGGGAATCCATTATCTAACAAAACATGAGTGGGTATGCGTACGTTCAAAGAAGTAAATTCGTATGTATTATCGTATAAAGTGGTTCTTATACCTTATGTTATTGAGGCATCTATATATATCCAAATTTTCCTTCGCAGGTAAATATCACAATTACACTATTTGCTACACCGTAGACGTAGAGCGTAATATTGTGATAATTCGCGTATTGTATGGAAAAAGAAATATTAAAGAAATTCTGGAATAAGGCTTTTGCACGAAGAGACATGGAAAGAAAATAACTGGATAAAAATGGCTTGAATTTCCCAGGTTCACCTAAAAATTGCGGTTAATAGCCTTGCTGTTACCAGTTACTTCGTCAGTTTAAATTGAGGCATTTATGAGTAATGAAAAGAAAATGTTGCTACTACAGCCCATCGGTATCATCGGCCTTTTACTGGTTAGTCTTGGGATTTATATAAAATTTGTCGATAACGAAAGACTTATAGCAAATAAATTTTTTAATGAGCTTTCCGAGCAACCAGAAAAACTAATGATTGTTGGTGCGGTGTTAGTCGTTTTTTATCTTTATTTATTGTTACCGATATTACTGACGAAGATGAAGAAATAGTAGAAAAAACCTTTAAGCCTGGCTGTTTGTTTATCCTGTGAGTGAAGTCAAATAGCCAAAATAAAAAGGACAGCGCAATTATAATTTTTTATACCTTGATATTATTGAGGCATCTATAAATGTCTAAATTTTTCATTTTCACGAGACCTCTTGTCCTTTCATCTGAAAATAAACGATAAACAACTCTAACTGATATAATTTATATTTCCAAAATAATAAAAATATTGCTCAATGCTGCTAATAATTGCTCTACTTAGTATGTATGTAACTTATAGGTTAATGACAGATTATTCGAAAAAAAATAAAGCATTTTTAATTAGACCTTTTTTATCTCTAGTTTTTGTTGGAATTATATTTGGGCTTGCTAACTATTCTATAAACATTGCTGAGAAACAAACTTTTGATCTCGCTAATACAATAAAAAAAGAGTGTCATTTAAAAGGAAAATGTCCAACCAAATCTTATATAAGTGAGGTAGGTGGTTATGTAACATATCCAGTTATTTACACAAACAAAGAAGAAGACTTCACTCTGTATTTATATCAATCACTAGATTTGGGTAAAACCTATGCAGCGGGTATAAATAAACCTATTACCATTGTAAAAAACCAAACATAAAAAGTAACTCAAGTAGACCATTGAGCCTTTAGCTCAATTCAGAAAAGTGCCTATAAGTAGGGGGGTGGATTAAAAGTAAGTTAAAAATAGCAAAGAAACAGCCACTACTAATAACAATGATGATAAAGTTCTACTACTAACAATATATTCAACATCAAAAATAAATAGATTCGTTCTGCTAATGAAATAAGATACAGATGACATATCCTCCGCTAATAGAAACCTTTGCACGAAGAGGTATGGTATCAATAAATAATTTTCAGGAACTTTCATAAACTTAATTGATCAACAATCAATTCAAAACAAAAAGGTATTTTATATGCGAATTTTATCGCTATTACTCTTTTCTTTATTACTAAGTGCATGTGGAGGAAGCAGCTCCTCAACAGATACCGAAAACTCTACTGCCATAGACTCAAGCACGACTGATACTGGTTCAGATACTGGTTCAGATACTGGTTCAGATACTGGTTCAGATACTGGTTCAGATACGGGCTCAGATACGGGCTCAAATACTGACTCAAATACTGGCTCAAATACTGGCTCAAATACTGGCTCAAATACTGGCTCAAATACTGGCTCAAATACTGGCTCAAATACTGGCTCAAATACTGGCTC